>OCTX011865439.1_pt1 | contig 14133 bp, 13 predicted proteins | sample 1539691 | NCBI WGS metagenome assembly OCTX01 (sample SAMN02144231, study PRJEB22623) | gut metagenome | biome: sheep rumen | host: Ovis aries | place: New Zealand | reverse complement strand
AATCAAGGCTGCCAGAGAATGTATCAGATCAAGAGAAAATGAAGTGTTGAACTATTTCATCAACAGGTCAACCAATGCATCCGCAGAATCCCTCAATTCCAAATTGAAAGGATTCAAGGCACAGTTGCATGGCATTGCTGACATTCCTTTCTTCATGTATCGTATATGCACCATCTTCGGTTAGGCATGCCTCAGGTTTCCACGGAAGTTTTCATCTGCGCCATATAACCATTAATTAACTTTTTTCCTCTAAAATATTTTACTTTAAATAATTTATTGTATTTTTGTATGAGATATTTGAATAGCTAAGAATAATAACTACATCTATGAGACCTGAGCAGCAAATATACTTCAACTCTCGCGACCGACTTATTAGGGTTGAATTAGAGAATATTGTTTATTTTGAGGGTGATGGCAATTATACCTATATGGTGACTGTCAACAACCATAAAACATGTTTAACCATTAATCTTCTACATACAGAAGAGGCTTTGGCTAACCAATTGGGAGAGTATGCAAATAGGCTGATGCGCATAGGCAAACGATTTATTGTGAATATGCGATATATCCATCAAGTAGATTTACAAAAGCAAGTGTTGATACTATCCGATTGCAGAGAATTCCTGTATCAACTACCAATATCTAAAGAAGCCTTGAAAGTTGTCAAAGATATAATCATTCAAACGAAATTTTAATCATCATGGAAATAATTATAGGAAGAGACCAAGCTACACAGAAACTGAACGTCATCGTTGACGGTAAAAGCAAATTATATGGAAACAACGGTAGTGTTCCCATGGACGTGAGCCGTCATCATGTCTCCCTCAAGCAATTGGGACAAGGTCAGTGGCAGATAAAAAATCTGAATGAACGAAATGTAACATTTGTCAATGGTATCGCCATAGAGAGTAAGACTATTTCAGAAACCGACCAAGTGGAACTGGGCAACTCCCATTTTCTTTTCCCTTGGTCAGCTCTGAGTGAGCCGAAAGTGGAAACTGTAGATATCCGACCTTTGAAAAAGATTTGGGATGATTATAACGAAGAACGCATCAATCTCCAAATAACAGAAAGGAAATTCAATGCTGCCCGTTCCGCGACAGGTATCATCACCATGCTTGCCATCGCGTGCAGCATCATCCTTGGACATGGTCCCATTTATTTGGTATTATATGCTTTGGCAATTGGCATTTCCATCGTATTCACGATAAAGGCATATAACAATTCCACGAATGTTCCTCGTCGTCAACAAGAAATGAACAAAGATTTTCAGAGGAAATATGTTTGTCCCAAGTGCAAGCACTTCTATGGATTTCAAGATTACGAGATTATTAGTCAAAACGATAAATGCCCATTTTGCCAAACAAAACTCAAAAAGTAAATTCATAAAGGTGTTTCGTACAGAAAACAAAGTATTTCGTACAAGACACCCCAATAAATTTGGCTTTTCATTACCTGATGACTATATTTGCAATGAACTTTTAAACAATTATTGATATGAACGAAGAAACTATTATTCAAGACCATTTGACGAACGACAAAGGAACAGGCCAACAACAGAAAAAGGTGCAGGGAAGTGCATGGATATTCGTAACTCTGGGTGGTGTATCTGGCATTCTCATGGGAGCTGGCATGATGTATGCTGGTAGTGCCGTGGCAAAAGAAAATGAAGACATAGACGAAGAAGGACAGAACCAATCCGCCAGTCATACTGCTGACAACGGATTGAAAGTAGCTGAAGTGGACGAAAGCCTGTCATTTGGTGAAGCATTTGAGGCTGCTCGTGCAGAAGTGGGACCAGGTGGTGTGTTCCATTGGCATGGAGGCATCTATAATACCTATACCGCAGATGAATGGAACTCGATGAGTGATGGGCAAAAATACGAGTTTGCTCAGCAAGTTCGTCCAGAGGTTCGCCCTGAAGAGATTCCTACACCCACTGACTCACACCCAGATTTAACGATTCATCACGCCGTAAGAGAAGAAACTCCCGTACAGGAGGATGTGAGGACTATAGAGACGAATACCGAGCATCATGCAGAACAAGGTGAAGATGTTCATATCGTAGGATATACCCATGTGGAAGGACATCTTACAGTAGGTTTTGATACCAATGGTGACAACCAACCCGATGTTGCCATCATTGATATGAATGACAATTATCAGGTTGATGAACAAGATCTTGTAGTAGATGACCAAGGCAACATGGTAACAATGGGCGAGTTAACTGGTGGAACAGACCACATGCAATCAACTACTATGGAAGACCCAGATTTATCTTCTGACCCATCCGATTACATGAATGATGATTTGTCCTCAGACTTGTATTCTGTGTAATAGGTAATATTATGATGAAGAAAAGTGTGGTGTGCCCAAATTGTGGTGCAATCCTTGAAGTGGTCAACTCAAAGAATGAGACTATCAAGCAAATCTTCTGCCCTAATTGCAAGATAGACTTACGAGTGAAATTTGGTTCTCCACCTAAACAAGCATTAGATGCACAAACGTACTATGCACCCAAGTCACCAAATATGGGGGAGACACAGTTAAGTAGTGGAAAAGCGGGTGCAACAATATTTGCACCTTCACCTTCCAAGAAAGTATCCGCCAAGTTGGTATTCAATGGTATAGATTATCCTTTGCAATTGGGACGCAATGTCGTTGGGAGGAAGGCAACCACCTCGCAAGCATCCATACAGATAGATACGTCTGACCGTTACATGAGTCGTCAACATGTACTTGTTAATTTGACAAAATTGTCTGACGGTACGCTAAAAGCTACTCTCTGCAATTACCAGAACAAGAACAAAACCACGATAGATGGTCAACTTGTCGAGACGGGCGACGAGATAAGGTTGGTTGATGGCAATACCATCACAATGGGCGACACGTCCATCATCTTCAAAATTTCATAAATGGTTATGTCATGAAAATAGAACTATATCCACCTCTTCCGATTCATGAATTGGGGCAACGATCCAACCAAGAGGATTCACTCTATCCGTTGGCAGATGAGGCAACGGCGGATGATAGGTCGTTCATTGTATGTGACGGAATGGGTGGTTACGAGAAAGGAGAAGTGGCAAGCCAAACAGTTTGCCGAGTTCTTGGCAAATGGTTTCTGGATAATGCTATTCCTGAAACGCCCTTTGTGGATGATTTACTTCATATTGCTCTTGAAACTGCTTACAAAGAACTCGACAAATACGATAACGGTACGCAGATGAACATGGGTACAACCCTTACCTTGTTATACATACATCGTCATGGGGTCACGGCGGCACATATAGGAGATAGCCGTATCTACCATATCCGCCCAGCCAACTCTTTCCAAAACAATGATGATAATAGGAAATTGAGATATATCAGCCGTGACCACTCGCTGGTATTTGACCTCTTCCAATCGGGCGAGATTACCTACGAGGAGATGCTTACCCATCCTAAAAAGAACATCATCACTCGTGCCATGCAACCTGGAGAAGACTATCGGATGCCTCCAGACATCATCCATATTACCGACATCCAAAAAGGTGATTATTTTTATCTCTGCTCAGATGGAATGTTAGAGAGCATGGGTAATGGGGAGTTGATAGAAATCTTCTCATCCATATCGTCCGATGAAGAGAAGAGGCAAATGCTAATTGAAGCAACGAAAGACAACCATGATAACCATTCCGCATGGCTTATCCACATCAAAGATGTCATTCACGAAGATACAGACGAAGCATTGGTCAACGAGGAAGAGACAGCCCGATGCAACCAATTGAACATCATAAACAAAGTTTGAAAAGAAAACCTAAAATATATGCAAGAACATATCAATGACCAATCTATGCTACGTGTGGGAACCATCCTTCGGGGAATCTACCGTATTGACAGCTACCTTTCTTCGGGTGGTTTCGGCAATACATACGTGGCAACTAACATTGAATTTGATGAAAAGTATGCCATCAAGGAATTTTTCATGAGGGGTATAACGGAACGTGACAATAATCAGACAACCGTCAGCGTAAGCAACACGGAGAACATTAATGCTTTCGCAGAACAAAAAGAGAAATTCAAAAAGGAAGCGAGAAGGTTGCGCCAACTCAAAAATCCTCATATCGTAAGTGTATACGACCTTTTCGAGGAAAATGGTACGGCTTACTATGTAATGGACTTCATTGATGGTGAAAATCTTTGTGAACGACTGACACGTACGGGAAAACCCATGACGGAAGCGGAAGTGAGCCAAATTCTCCCACAAATACTTAATGCCCTGCAAACGGTTCATGATGCTGGAATGTGGCATCTTGACTTAAAACCTGCAAATATCATGGTGGATAAGGCTGGTAATGTAAAGCTTATCGACTTCGGCGCATCCAAGCAACTCAACACACAAAAAGGTGGGGCAACAACAAGCACCGCTATCAGCTATACTAATGGCTATGCACCACGTGAGCAGATGGAACAGAACTATGATAAGTTTGGTCCATGGACTGACTTATATGCCCTTGGTGCTACGCTCTACAATCTGCTGACAAACAAACGTCCACCACTGCCTACAGATATTGATGATGATATGAGTGAAAACAAACATCTTGCCCTGCCCATGCCTAATGTCAGCGACAAGATGAAACAACTCATTCTTTGTCTGATGAAAACGAATAGGATGCAAAGGCCAAAGAATATTCAAGAAGTAAAGGAAATAAAGATAGAAGAAAAGCCTGTTAGTGTTTCTCCCTCTATTCCCAGAGAGAAAGAAGAAGCAAACGAGGAAGAGACTATTATCGCAAGCAAAAAGGAAGAACAGAAAAATACCATAATTCAGACACCAACTCAATCACTATACGAAGAGGATCTTGCCACACAAGAGATAGATGATAATTCTGATAATCATTGGTGGTTATGGATTATTTTAATAGCTTGTGCATTTATAGGTTCATTTTGGTTATTGGGAACATGCAATTCTGAAAGTACAAATGCGACAATGACGGAAGAAACAAAAGTAGAAGATAATTCGAATTTCGAATTATCTGATTTTCAATCTCCAATTGGTATTTGTACATATATTGGACCAGTAGATGAATATAACAGACCAAATGGTGTTGGTGAAGCCTTTTTTAAAGATGGTAGATATTACAAAGGTCCATTTGATGGTGGAAATCTTGATGGTTCTAATGCTTATTTTAAATATCCTAATGGTGATGAATTTCGTGGAACATTTCGAGAGAACAGTTTTAGTGAGGGTGTTTATACGGTTGCAGATACTCAAGAATATTTCAAAGGTACTTTTCAAAACGGACAACCTTATCATGGAACATGGTATAACAAAAATAATCAAGTATTAGAAGTCATTTAAAACAAGAAAGGAAGAATATGAGACAGATTATTATTATAGCGATGTGTTTCATTTCATTATTAGCACATGCACAAGTAAGTGGTGGGCAAATTAGAAGACAGAGTACTAATAAAACTATTAGTAAAAAACAATATTCTAAATCATCAACTGAAGATAAAAATGATAGAAAACGCCTTTATTCATCTACAAAAAAGGACAATAAAATAGATATATTAGAGATTATTCCTATAACATATGCGAACATTAATGGTAAAGACCTTTCTGAAACTATAGTAAAAGCTCAACTTGAAATAATGATATATTTAGAAGGAAATAAATTGTTTATGTCAAATTATTATAAAAGAGATAATACGAAAAGATGGGGACAACTATTTGTTCTTAACCAAAAAGAGGAACCAGAATCAACCACTCAATATGAGACGGTAACAATGCAATGTTCATGGAATTATCAATATTCTTACAAATATGATAAAGGAACGGTTCCTGTTACAATTCAATTAATAAAGAATAAGAAAGAGATTCATTATACAATAACTATTAATGGTGACGAACTGATAATATATAGAGGTATTGTTAGTTCAGAAGAACAAACGTCTTCATCAACTGACACAACACCTGTTGATATTATCCAACCTATTTCGATAACGAGTTTATATAAGTATAATATTGTGTGTGGAACTTATTCTCAATTAGCGAAGGCCAGTACTTTTTGTTCACAACTAAGAGCCCGTGGTTATAAAGATGCTCAAATTTATTTGGATGAAAAGAACTTTTATAGGGTTATAAGCGATCGCTTTTTTGATGAACAGGAAGCGCTAAACTATAGAAACATGATGAGAGCAACTTACTCTGATGCGTGGATTTTATATATTAATAATGGAAAGGAAGAAAGGTATTTAAAATAAAAAAGTTATGAATAGGTCAAAAAATAAATTGCTATTGTTACTTATTACTTTTGTAATTCCGTTGTCTATATCAGCACAAGCCAGTGGGGGACAGGTTCAACGAAAAACCTCACCAACTAAGAGGCATAATGTTATCTCACATTCTTCAACAAATAGATGCAGTGTTATTAAAATTTCTCCAATCAATTGGAATATGGTTTTGGACACTGATAAGATAAAATTAGATAATGATAGAGAAAAAGCTCTTAAGTTGCTTATGGATTTACCAAATTCTTCTTCATACATAGAAGAACGTGCTGAAATACAGAAATTATTACTTATGAGTCCCCAGATAATTACTGAAAAAGAATTGTCTGGTTTTAGGAAAGTGCGATCAATTCAGATTGATAATTATGGCATTTTTTCATATGACTTTTTTAATTGTATATTTAAAATGGATAGAAATACTATCTATTTTGAAAAGATAACAGGTTCTCAAAGAAAGTCAGGGCATCTTTACAAAAAAGATGATTGGTCTTTTATTTATTTAGGAGCATATCATTTTATCGATACACCCAAGGCAAAATATGGGAGCGAGAGATCTGAATCTGGAACTTTATATAAATTATCTGATAATATGCTGTTAATGGTTTTATACGATTCACAAAGATGTGAATTGTTGCAATTTGCAAAGTAATTCTTTGGATAGTAATTGTTATTCACAAATCTATACATATTTCTCCAGAAAATGGGTATATTTTAAATAATGATGAGATGAAAGTTGAAAAATGTATCGTATATCGAATTGTCAATTGTGATGTAGAAGTTAAAGAAGGTGCCCCTGCTTTGCCTTCAAAATGGAAAGCATTAGAAGATTACAAAAAGTGTATAGAAGAGACCTTGGAAAGACATCGTCCTAATGGGCTCCCTCGACGAGACAATTGCTTATATGTCTGTTTTTCCAAAGAGAATGCATATGAATGGGCATATATAAAGTATTGGAAAAAGGACACCCCATACAAACTCCTTACGCTTGAAATAACAGGAGAACTATATTGGTTCATAGCGGATTACTACAATCTTCTTGGAGACAAGTTCACTCACAAACAACTTGATAAAGCATGTAAAGATTATTGGAACTCAATGACTGAAAACAGTAATGACCTGATGTTGGACAAAGGATATGAAGGCCTCTTTGTGGGTGAAGCTATAGTTAAGACTATTGAATACAAGAATTATATTAATGGTGAAAGTGTAGATGTTGAATAAGAAAATATGGTATCAATATGGCAAACAATGTAATATCAGAGACTGACAAGGCGAAAATGTTCGACTATTTGAAGGATTACCAAGATAATATCAAGCAAAATTTTGGGAAATACAATTATGATAATAGGAATTTTCAAAAGTTTTTATCCGTAAACGATATATATTTGGGAAGACTAAATCAGAAGTGCAAAGGTAAGGTGTCAAAACATCAATACTACATTTTGTTTGAGCAGAACAAGCCAAGAAACAAAGAAAATGATGTTATCCATCACTTATTGCGGCATCTTAGAAATGCAATAGCACATGGAAGGATTAGGAAAAAAGGGAAAAATATATTCCAATTAAATGACAAAACACCAGATGGGCAAAATTTGACAATGTTTGGTGAATTGGATTATAAACTCTTCTTTGATTTAATTGATTTGGCTAAACAAACCTAACTATGCAACAACTACAATCTAACATTACCTTGCAAGCTGGAAAACACATAATAGAGCGAGTGCTGGGACAAGGAGGCTTCGGCAATATTAATAGAAACCAAACGTTTTAAATATGATGGCAAGCGAGATTACAAAATACGAACAGCAGTTTGAGGAGATACGAGGCATCATTACCATGCATCGTGAAAGAGCATTACGTGAAGTGAATGAGGAGTCTCTTCAGATGAGTTGGACGGTAGGCAAAATAGTAAGTAACAAACTGAAAAGCAATGAATGGGGAAGCAAAGTTGTTACTCAACTTTCTGAATATCTGCGAACGAAAGATCCAACTTTGAAGGGATATAGTCGACGGAATATTTATAACATGGTTATGTTCTATGAGGAATACTCGTCAGAAGTATTTATTGAGCGACTACAGAACCTGTCATTGCCAGACTTTGTGCAGACACAAACTGCACAAATGAATAATTATGCAATTGTGCAGGTGGGAACTGCACAATTACCAGCCATATTGTATCTTACCACATTTACTAATCACATTGAGATTCTGAATCGTTGTAAGACAGTAGAACAACGTATATTCTACATTCTATATGCGTATAGGGAGCGATTAAAGAATAAAGAGTTGCAGCGATGCATCGTGAATGACACTTTTGGCTCGTTGATGGGAAACAAAAAGAACTTCTCTGCAGGGCTGAAGCAGATGTATCCCCAATCTCCGTCATTGATAAAAGACAGGGCTTTTGTGGATTTCCTTAGTTTGCCTGAAAAGCATAATGAGAGACAGTTACATAGAGGGCTATTGGACCACATGAAGCAGTTCGTATTGGAATTGGGTAAGGATTTCCTATATATTGATAGCGAATACCCATTACAAGTAGGTGGTTCTATGTTTAAGGTGGATCTGTTGTTCTATCATCGTGGTCTCCAATGCCTGGTAGCCATAGAGCTGAAGGCGAAGAAGTTTAAGCCAGAATATATGGGACAGCTTGAATTCTATTTGGAGGCTCTTGACAGAGATGTAAAACGGAGTAATGAAAATCCAAGTATCGGAATTCTGCTTTGTCAATCTGCTGATCAGAGTGTAGTTGAGTATGCCATGAGTAGGAGCCTTAGTCCAACGATGGTAGCAGAGTATTATCGCCAACTGATACCAAAAGAAGTGGTTCAGAAATCTTTGGAAGAATTCTGTTCCTTCCTTAAAGACATTAAAGGCAAATAGTTTATGCAACACCTACGACCAAACACCACCTTGCAAGGTGAAAAGATATAAGAAACCCCAGCTCAAGATAATAAATGACGTGAGTTCGACGTAAGACTTATACAATTAGGAATCCTTCTTTGTGTGGTGGTGACGATAGTGACGATAGAAATACTAACTTTTGTATAAGGAAAAACATTTAGATCGTGGGTAAATGATTTCCTATAAGGAAAGTTGCAAAACCTATCGTCACTACCGTCACCATTAACTACAAATGTATGAGATGTGGCATAATGCAATTATACGTATTGACAACTATCAATCTGTAAATCGCCTCCCCTAAATAGTCAAATAAAAAGCCATTTCTTTACTCAAAATCGAGTTCGGAAATGGCTTTTTCTATAAGATAGTTTCAAACTATTAGATTATCAAACCTCTTAGTTTGTTTAAGGTTTTTGCATCATTTAATCAGAATCTTCCTTCCGTTCTTGATGACTATACCCTTGTAGTTAGCACCTACTTTTTGGCCAGCCAAATTATACATCTCATTCGAGTTCATTCGCTGAGCAGTAGTTACAGATTCAATGCCTGCGCTTACGGTACATTTCAATTCAATCTTGTCGATATTACATTGTGCACCAGTAATGGTGATGCGGAGAATCTGTTCACCTTCCTCCAAATTCCTACTCAAATTTCCACTCACCACTTTATAGGTATCCCAGTTGTTGCTTCCCGTTTGTGGAACGCTAACTCTTGCCAATGTGATGACACTATTGTTGTTGACAAGACCAATGGAGAATCCAGAACCAGTAGTACCCGAAGAAACGGTAGCATCGTATGAGTACTGGCCAGCTTCAGTTACGTTGATACTATATTCCAGCCATTCATTAGCTGCCGTGTAACCAATAGCTGTACCGCCGTTACCTACAACAAAGTCAACACCCTCACTATCAGAACGATAATTCTTGTCGCCTTCTCGGTTGCTGTCGGAGTCGTGGAAGGTCAAACCTTCACCACCTCTGTCGAAGTTTTCTGCTTGAATGACACCAGGAATAGTAATAAACTTACTGGTATAAGGCGTGCGCTTACCGTTTACCTTGAGTGTTCTCTTGGCAGAAACATTCTCTTTACCATCCGCATCTGTAGCAATGGCCGTGATGGTATAGTTGCCCTTAACGGTAGGAATGAACTGGATAGAGTAGGGGGCTTCAGTCAATGTGCCAATGAGCAAGTCGTTTGCATAGACACGAACACTATCGATAGTGCTGGTAGAGCAACTTGCCGTTACCCTGATAGTGGTAGAGTCGCCAACAGAAATGGTGGCAGGAGACATTGAACTTACGCTAACAGCGATACTCTTGTTTTGCTCATAGCGACGGAAGTTGAGATTCTTGATGCAGAAACCACCTTTGTCAATATTCAAACAAAGCGTGTGATGACCAGTCGTAAGAGGTTTGCTCATCAAGCAACGCAATGTCTGGAAGTTGCTATTGCTGCCAGTTTGAGGAACTTCAACCATGTCTGTATAATAAGTGAGGTTGTCAAACCCATACTCTGCCAAGTGGAATGTGCCGCCAGAAACATTTGATGCCACTTCTGCCTCAATCGAATAGAGTCCGTCCTCTTTCACGTCAACGGTATATTCCATCCATCCATCAGTCTGAGTGGCCGTCGTAGCATTACGCGAAGCCTTATAATAAGAAACACCAGAAGCACCTTTGTCATATTCGCCCACCACGATTTTGCCTGGCAATTCAGGGATGACCTCATTATATGGCTCACGTTTAGCAGTTGCACTAAGCACATTGAAGCGAGACAAACGCTCGTAAGTAGAACCATCTGTAGCCGTAACAACAGCCTTTAAGGTCTTCCATCCAGCAGTTGCATTCGAAGGAACGTTGTACTCTGTATAATAGGGAGCCTCCGTCATCGTGGCAATCAACTGACTTCCAAGGTATAAATCTACCTTCTCAATCGTCTTTGTTGCCAAACTTGCACGTACCATGATGGGAAGTATATCGCCTCTTACCACCTTCATGTCACGAGGTTTCACATAGACAGAAGCCTCTTTCTTCATGCCTGGGAAAGGACTTTTTGCGTTCTTGGCAGCATCACTTGCCATATACTGACGCAACCAAGTCATAGCGGGACGTGCTTTTCCATCCCTGAAAATACCAGAGTTGCCGTCAGTTGTCCACGTAGCACCATAGATATAACCCCAAAGAGTCACACCAGCACAATAATCTCTCTCCCAAAAAAGTGGAATAAGATTCTTATATTGCGTTAATTGCTTTTGGTCATCACTCGTACCGATGTCAAATTCCGTACTATACATAGGCATTTTAAGCGCATTGTTGAGTTTATCCAACGCACTTTTACAGGTACTCAAACTAATATCTGTCAATTCATGACATTGCAATCCATAAGCATCAATTGGCGCTCCAGCATCACGCAAATTCGTGACAAGGTCGATGTATTGGTCAATTTGCCATTGAATAGAATTGTAGTCATTATAAATCAAAATGGCATTTGGCCAACGTTCGTAGGCCATCTCGAAAGCCTTGATAAGCCAATCATAGCCAGTCTTTCCCTTGCCTCCCAACGACTCTCTTATCATTGGATTACCAGGTTGGTGAGGACTGCTTTCATTCGACCAAACGGCTTCGTTGACCACATCAATCAAAGGAAGGTCGGGATATTTCTTCTTAACAGCATCAAACCACTTCACGATAGAAGCATAACGGTCTTTGATAGACAAACTTTCAAGCCAACCAGGATATTGAGCACCCCATAGAAGCGCATGAAACTTGTAGGTGAAGTTGTGTTGCTTGGCATAATTGAAAGCCTTATCACACCCCCAGTTGTAGCTATTACGTGTTCCTTCCACCGAGCCCCATTTCGATTCGTTCTCACAAGTAATCTGGTTCCATAACTTGTAATACGGATCTACACCGCCACCAGCATCTACATTGTAGCGTGTTGTGATGTTGCCGAGAAACTTGTCGGGGTTAGTTGATAGTTGTGCGTTAGCTTTTCCGCCAAAAAAGCAGATGGCTAACAAGAAAAGAAGAGTAGATTTTTTTCTCATGTTGATATTTATTAATTGCAATTATAGTTGCAAAATTAGCCAATAATTTCCTATCCAACCAATTTTTTCATTGCTTTCTTTCTTCCCGTTCTTTGCTTGATTATTTTCGCAAAGTCTTTGTAACATTTCATATCAATGTAAAGACATTTTGCAAATGATAGGTTTGTGAATGATAAACCATATATTTGCGATTGCTAAACAGTATATTTACGCCTTGCAAACACTATATTTATTTATAATGAGAAACATGAAAGAAATAAATATCTTTATTTTGGTGGAATGAAGAAAAATACTTACCTTTGCACCCATTAAAAAAAATACGTCAATTTTAAAAGGAAAAAATAACAAAGATGTCAAAGAAGTTTGCTGAATACAAAGGTCTTGACTTGACAGGAATCAACAACGAGATCTTATCAGAATGGGAAAAGAAGAATGTCTTTCTCAGAAGTATCAAGGAACGAGAGGGTTGTCCCCAGTTCGTATTCTACGAGGGTCCTCCTTCGGCAAACGGGCATCCTGGCATTCACCACGTACTGGCAAGAAGCATCAAGGACTCTTTCAATCGTTACAAGACGATGAAGGGATTCCAAGTGCATCGTAAGGCTGGATGGGACACACATGGATTGCCCGTAGAATTGGGTGTAGAAAAAGAGTTGGGTATTACGAAAGCCGATATAGACAACCACGAGAGCGAGAAATACATCTCCGTGGAAGATTACAACCAAAAATGTCGTGAAAACGTGATGAAGTTTACCGCTGAATGGCGCACGTTGACCGAGAAGATGGGTTATTTCGTAGACCTTGACCATCCCTATATCACATACGACAATAAGTATATCGAAACCTTATGGTGGTTGTTGCGCCAACTTTACGATAAGGGTTTGCTCTATAAGGGATATACCATCCAACCCTATTCACCCGCCGCAGGTACTGGATTGAGCTCGCATGAGTTGAATCAACCAGGTTGCTATCGTGACGTGAAAGATACCGTAGTGACAGGATTGTTTGAGTTGAAAGGCGATGCTGGTGTATTATCTACGGTAGCTCAAAGAGGATGGGGAAAAGTATATTTCACCGCATGGACAACTACACCTTGGACTTTGCCATCAAATACGGCACTCTGTGTTGGTCCTAACATTGACTATGTGGCATTGGAAACCTATAATCCCTATAATGCGGAGAAGGTGACTTTGATTATGGCTGAGGCTCGCGTGAATGCCTATTTCAATCCAGAAGGCAACATCACCGATGGCGATGAAATGCCCGAATATAACAAGGGAGAGAAGTTTGTGCCATACAGAATCGTAGGACACTTCAAGGGAACAGAACTTGTAGGTTTGCATTACAACCAATTGATGCCTTGGGTAAAGCCATGCGCAAAAGTAGATGGCAATGCTCCCGACTATGTGAAGGCATACGCAGAAGCCAATACCGACAAGGTATTTGATAGCGAGAATGGCAATGACCGCTTCGTAGAGATGGAAGCATGTGCTTTCCGCGTAATCCCTGGCGATTATGTTACCACTGAAGATGGTACAGGTATCGTGCATATCGCTCCAACCTTCGGAGCAGATGACGCAAAGGTAGCTAAAGATGCTCAGATTCCCGCCCTCTATCTGATTAACAAGAAAGGCGAAACCCGTCCAATGGTAGACTTGGAAGGAAAGTATTATACCGTGGATGAGTTGGATGACAACTTCAAGAAAGTTTGCTTGGCATCATCATACAACAACCATGCAGGCGACTTTGTCAAGAATGCCTATAAGCCAGAATTCAACATTGACGGCAAGTATGATGAGAAGGCTGCTTCAAAGGCAGAAGACCTGAACATCGTGATTTGCATGGAGATGAAGCAAGAAGGAACGGCTCTCAAGATAGAGAAACACGTACACAATTATCCACATTGTTGG
>OCTX011189381.1_pt1 | contig 14145 bp, 12 predicted proteins | sample 1539691 | NCBI WGS metagenome assembly OCTX01 (sample SAMN02144231, study PRJEB22623) | gut metagenome | biome: sheep rumen | host: Ovis aries | place: New Zealand | reverse complement strand
GCCTGTTCTATCAACTTATCTAATCTGCTGTAATCAAGTGAGATATTCTCTTTTACTGTGAATGTTATGTATCTGAGAGTCAGAGATTCTTTTATATTTTTATTATCAAGAACTGTATACTTTCCGCTGTTTTGGTCTGTTATAAGTCCTAATATTCCGTAGTTTTGATCGTAGACGCAAACAAGGCTGTCTGTTGTGTTGCATTCAAAAGTATTACCTGCTATCTGTTCACTGCTTATGTCGAAATAAAGTATGTTATCAACGTCTGCATAATGACTTAAATCCATCAGAGATTGTGGAAATCCCGCAGCATAACACGATTCTACATCCGTAAAGGAGTCGGAGCTGAAATGTGAACATTTTTCAAGTCCTTCATCCACAGTTATTATCATGTATCCGTCATCGGTGTACTCTGCACTGCCTGCCTTAAGATGGTCATCACCATCATATATCATGCATTTAAGTTCGGACAATGCATCAATGTCTATTCCAAGAGCCTCATATCCTTCCCTACGCTCTTTTATGAGTTCGGCGTAATCGCTCGGCTCGTAAGGTTTAAGTACCGCAAGAACAGTATTATTGTTCACTGCTATGCCGGGAACTGACTTCCATGCATCAAATGATTTATCTTCAAAAAGATAACCATACAAGACTTGAACAACCGCTATGTCCTTATCATTAGGCGTTTCTTCTGCTATTTCTTCTGTTGTTTCTTCCGTCTCGTCTGCGTATACAAGCCCTCCGACAGACAGTACCATTAATATTAAGAGTATTATGTATTTTCTCATTCTGTTAAATCCTCCTAATATATTAATACAACTCAAATCGATTTTTTTACATAATTTGTGCCATAATTTATATATTTTTAATAAAAAAAACTGCCAACATCTCTGCTGACAGTTTTTTGTAGTGTGAAAATTCACTTTTTGAAGAATAGAAATCTCTAATAAATATTTATTAATTTGCCTGCGGATGCTTTCTTATCCAACTCGTCGTATGATTCTTTTACTTCATCCAGTTCATCCGGATCATCTGTGCAGAAATCAATAACCTCGACATCGGCATCCTTAAGTTCTGGTGATACATATACTTCCTCTATAAGACCACCATTTCCTACGATAACTTTGATTTCTGTGTTTTCATCTACATCAGAAACCTTGTACTCATCATATGAAACGACATAATCGCAGTCAAAATTCATATCCGAATCAAGTCCCTCTGTGACTTCCCAATCACCGGCAATACCTGCGTCCTTTCCATATGACTTTGCTATTTTCTTAGCATCCTCTATTTCAGATGCACAAATTAAAATTCTGAAATTCTCTTTCCCGTTGTATCCAACGTAGAAATTATTAAGTTCTGTAATCTTCATATTTTCCTCCTGTTTTTTATAATGCCTCTAAAAGGGCATCATTTATTTCAATCTTATATTCCTGCATCAGTTCATCGTAATGTGACATGATATACTTACAAAGTTCTCTTGTAAGTCCTTCGCATGACTCCTCGCACACTACATTAATGGCATTCATATTCGTGTTGCCACTATGCTGAATACGCACATAATCTCTGAACTGTGCCTTTGTCGGCTTAACTCTCTCCGGAGCTGTCGCCATACTTAACACTGTACTCTTATCCCATGTAAGAGGCTTTTCCGATCTGCTCGGACAATCATCAAATAAATGACATCTGTTGCAATGGCCGTCATACCTCTTACACTCTTCCATATAGAATGTGAGATAATTAATCGTACCTTTCATAATTTTTTTCCTCCTTCTATGCTGACTTTTCCATGTTTTTGTATGTGTTGATGATGTCATCAAGGCTGTCAAACAGCAGCTCTTTATGTTCCTTCAACCATACAGCAAACTCGTCATAATTTGCTCTTCCTGTTTCATCCTGGTATTCAGACCAGAAGCCATCAATGGCGTAGGACTCGTTTATGGCGTAATCCTTATATCCTATCAATGGATCGTTCCAATCACCCATGTAGATAAAGGTGATACCCTCAATACCGCAGTACCACATCTTCGGAATACCTGTGTGGTAGCCCATAAGGAAGTTATAATCTCTTTTTACCTCTGACAGAGGCTTGATTATGTTATTTATCATGCCCTTTTCCTCCATTCTCTTTCGAGATACCTGTAGACATCAGGGAAATACCCCTGCATCAACCTCAGTATCTTCCCAAATAGTGCTTCGTTCTTAGACATGAAAAGTGGTTCAAAATAACCCTCAATCCTGTTTTCAAGACTTCTGCACCTACTCTCTGTCTGCTCAAGCTGTGGACACGCTATTCCGTATCTGCAATGCATCCTGCTCCCCCAGAGAAGGTGTTCTCTTCTGCCGTTTAACGGAGCCTTTCTTATTCCACCCTGTTCTAAGGTGTTTAAAATAAGTTCCAACCGGTGCAGCTTTGCATTGTCGTTCTTCTTTGAACAGACCATACATATTGTGTTCATATCTTTTCCTCCTTCCCTTAAAAAGAGGATCCCTGTATTTACAGAAGATCCTTTTTAGTGAGGTATTTTATAAACTCTTTGCTCTTCCTTATTCAGAAAAATCAAGTCACTTTTCTTTTTTGGTTTATATGGCGCATCCCACCAGTCTCTATGATACCGGTAAGATTTGTATTTGCCATTTATCCATTCGGAAAGGCAAACCTCATCAAAGTATTCTGATATATCAAAATCAGGAAATACTTTCCGCATTATGTCGCCATTAGTTATGCCATCTGGCGTTGAAATACATATTGCTTTACGTTCATGTTCTTCTGACTCTAAAGCTTTAATTGCCATTTTAACAGCTTTTGAGGTGTACGGATTTGCAATATTTAGTATTTTTTTTAATTGTTCAATGGCTTCCTTCTCTGTCATAACATATTTTCCTCCTTTTTCCATTAAAATAGAACCCCCTGCGGAAGCAGAAGGTTCTATTTTTTTATTGGAATATTTATTTTTGATACCACGTAGTAAGTGGTATTGCGTGACTTTTCAGCTCTCATCGTTCTTCGATGCGAGGTATATGCCACATGCTACGTGGGTTTTTCTATCTCTGATCTCCTCGGTACGCCCCTGATTCCAATATTGCGTACCGATATAACCGCAAGTCCTCCTGGCCACATTCATCTTTGACTGATCCGTATTTCCGCAATTTGGACACCGCCATATGAGTTTTCCGGACTCATCAGCTACGATTTCTATCTGTCCGTCCCAGCCACATTCCTGACAATAATCAGACTTGGTATTAAGCTCCGCATACATGATATTATCGTAGATAAATTTGATAATATCCAGTACCGCAGGGATATTGTCCTGCATATCCGGTACTTCGATGTAGCTGATAGCTCCGCCAGGGGAAAGTCTCTGGAACTCTGCCTCAAACGAAAGTTTACTAAACGCATCTATCTCTTCTCTTACATTTACGTGATATGAGTTAGTGATGTAATTGTGATCAGTTACATCCTTTATCATACCGAAACGTCTTTGAAGAGCTTTGGCAAACTTATATGTGGTTGACTCAAGAGGAGTACCATATACAGAGTAAGCTATGTTCTCAGCCGCCTTCCATTCTGCACATTTGTCATTAAGCTTCTGCATAACTTCAAGTGCAAATGGCTTTCCTACTTCAGATGTGTGGCTCTCACCTGTCATGTATTTTACGCATTCAAAGAGTCCGGCGTAACCGAGAGATATAGTTGAATATCCTCCGTAAAGGAACTCATCTATCGGCTTTCCTTTCTCTATTCTTGCGATTGCTCCGTACTGCCAGTGGATAGGACTTACATCTGAAAGTGTACCTTTGAGTCTTTCGTGCCTTGCCTGTAATGCTCTGTGGCAAAGCTCAAGGCGTTCCTCAAAGATGTTCCAGAATTTTTCCATGTCACCGCCGGAAGAAAGTGCTACGTCCGGAAGATTGATGGTTACGACGCCTTGGTTGAAGCGTCCGAAATATTTAGGCTTTCCATCCTTATCAACGTAAGGAGTAAGGAAGCTTCTGCATCCCATCGGCGGGTAGCAGTGACCTTCACCATTCTCGTCTATCTTGTACTGAAGCATAATTTTTTCCGAAACATAGTCGGGAACCATACGCTTTGCAGTACACTTGGCAGCGAGTTCGGTTAAGTACCAATACGGACTTCCTTCAGATGCATTGTCTTCTTCGAGAACGTACACGATCTTTGGGAATGCAGGAGTAATATAAATACCCTTTTCATTCTTGACACCCAGAATCCTCTGCTTCAGCATGATCTCGATCAGCATAGCGAGGTCTTTCTTGGTCTGTGGATCCTTTACTTCGCCCAGATACATCTCGACTGTAATGAAAGGCGCCTGACCGTTGGTTGTCATTAGAGTGATGACCTGGTACTGGATGGTCTGCATCCCGGCTTCGCACTCCTTATATAGAAGGTTTTCAGCGAGCTCATTGATCATTTCCTCAGGTGCTACTCCGTCGAGTGTTTCTCTTACTCTCTTCTGCCACTTTTTTCTTGAAACATCAACAAAAGGTGCAAGGTGTGAAAGAGAAACCGACTGACCGCCGTACTGGTTTGAAGCAACTGTTGATATTATCTGAGTTGCAACAGTACAGGCTGTCTGAAAGCTCTTAGGCTTATCGATCTGAACACCACTGATCACGGTCCCGTTCTGAAGCATATCTTCCAGATTTATAAGACAGCAGTTAAAGATATGCTGCGAGAAATAATCCATATCATGAAAATGGATTATACCCTTGTCATGAGCCTCCACCACATCTTTAGGGAGGATTACACGTCTTGAGAGGTCTTTTGATACCTCACCTGCCATGTAATCTCTCTGTACGGATGCTACCACAGGGTTTTTGTTTGAATTTTCCTGTTTTACTTCCTCATTCTCGTAGTCGAGAAGTGAAAGTATTGCCGCATCTGTTGTATTCGCCTGACGTGCAAGTTCTCTCTTATGGCGATATCTGATGTATGTCTGCGCTACAACAGGGGCAAATTTCATTATCTGTCTCTCGACAATATCCTGTATCTCTTCTACGGATACAGCATAATGAAACTCGTCTATCTGTCTTTTGGCATTATCTGCCACGCACAGAATTTCCATATCTGTCATCTGCTGATATCCCGGAACTTCTTTATTGGCAGCTGTAACTGCCTTAACAATTCGATTAAGGTCAAATTCTACTTCTTGGCCATTTCTCTTGATAATTTTCATATATTTTTTCCTCCTTCTATTTTTATGCTGATAATATTTTCTCTATCAGTTCTTCATCACCTTTTTCATAGTGTTCTAATAAAAAGGTTCTGCCATCTTGTGAACACTTTAATCGTTCAAGCATAGCACTCCGACCAAACTTGACCAGAAATTCATCCGGATCTTTCGCCGGGGAGAGACTTACGATCTTTACTTCCGTATTGAACATTGAAACTGCTCTCTTTGCTGCCTTGATACCGGCTGCGTCTGAATCATACATTATATAAACTTTATTCTTATCCTGCAGCATATGTGCCTGTTCTCTCGTAAGAGAGGTTCCGAGGGATGCTACGGTGTTTATGAATCCGTTCTTATGCATTGTCAGAACATCCATGTATCCTTCACATAGGATATAGGCTTTGCACGGAGCGTTATGTGCTACATCATACATAAACAGGTTGTTTCTCTTTGAGAAGACTTCTGTTTCGGCTGTATTGATGTACTTGCAGAGGTCATCTTTATTAATGCTTCTGCCACCAAAGGCTATGATATTACCTACCTTGTCTCTTATAGGAAAAATCAAGCGGTTCCAAAACGTATCTTTCAGCTTCCCGTCTTTTTCCTTAAAGAGTCCGGCATCAATCATCTCCTTTCTTATAAATCCATGCTCTTTTAAATACCTGTATAAACCCTTACCAGTTCCGCCAAGGTAAAAGGTTTCTATATCCTTAGAATTAAGTTCACGTTTTTTGCAATATTCCATCACGGAATGGATATTGTTGTGAAAAAATTTAGCAGCTTCGCTGTTCAGTTTGAGCATCCTCATCTGTTCTTTTGTATAGATAAGAGGCTCTTCATACTTTAGCTCGTAAAGCTCACCGGATTTTCCGTTCTTAAAGTCTGTATAAGTCTCTTGATCTAAGTCAATGAACAGTGTAGGAAATTTATCATCCTGTACAACGAAGTATCTGCCTGCTCGTATCAATTTCTTTTTAAAGATTTCTTCAAATTCTTCAATATTCATTTGTCCTCACTTCCTTCCATAACAGTTATTAAGTTTTGTCTACACTCTATATTACAACCCATAAAAAAAGAACAGTCGGTGGAACTCCGGCTGTTCTCTTATTTGGAAGAAAGGATTATTTATTTAATTATTTGTTGTCTTTTTAAAGTGGCTTACTGTTTAAGCCGGTTGATAGTATCTGAAACATTTGAGTCATGTCTTCTATACGAGTCTTTCTGTCGTATTCCCAGATCTTATCCGTTACCCACTGACTCATCGTGGTGTGCCTTGATTCTACTATCTCTTTAAGTTTTTTATATGTTTCCTCATCTAAGGAAAGTGTAACCTTCGTACTTCCCATCGCAACACCTCCGTTTCCTGTTATACTTACGCTGTATGTACGTTGTATGTATTCTGTTTGTATAATATACTACATTTTGTGTTTTTGCAAGTGTTTTTTTCAAAATTTTATAAAAAGTCCCCTTCACCGTCCAGAAAATCATTGTAGAAAGGAGAAAAAGCTTGGCTATAGGAGGTTTCAGTGAAGGGGATTATGACACACTATATGTTGCTAAAGTGGACATACGTTTTGATTATGGCTTCTTCGTTCTCTTTGTTACAGTAGATGTCGTCGTCATATTTGCCTCTTGCCTTGGATATTTCATACTTCTTCTTGACCAGGGCAATGTCGGCGTTGGTGACACGCCTTCCGTAATTATCCAAACAGAATTTTTTGACTTTGTCATACGTAAGATTGCTGTCTTTGATGATGCCAAAGTGTACAAATGTCCTGAGTATCAACGCTTCGTGTTCAGATGTACATGTTTGAACACGATAGTTGTGATTTCTCGTAAACGTGATGTTCTTCATCTGAAGACCATACTTACGCTTTACCTGTGCTATATCAAGTCGTGACACTTTCCTGTTATATGTATTCTTGATGTATTCCATCCACTCTGAATAGCCGGTTTTCTTTTCTACATTATTGCGAAGGCTCTCATTCGTACAGTCATACACTGTCTTCATGCTTTCATACGTGAGAAAGGTATATATATTCAGATTATCTTTCCTGTATGGTATGTTATTGCTATCGAGAAGCTTTGTGATCTCTTCCACAGCATCATTATTTTTTCCTTTATACACTGTTTCTGTCGCTGACTCCTCAAGTAATACAGGAGTCGTAAGTCTTAGTGTAATATATGAGCTTGTGGACATTTTTAATGCCTTCGATCTTTCACATACGGCATCCTTCATTTCCGAGGCCATCGTTATACAAAATTTTTTATCTTTTTCCATATTTTCCTCCGAAAGTTATCAGCCGTATTTTAGAGAATTATACCATACGTGACATTTCTTCTCCGAGGCTGAGTCCTTTTTTTAACTGTCCTATTAATTCCTGTTCTAATGCCCTTACAGCAGTTTTTGCTGTGAAATTTGCAAGACGTTTGGCTTTTTCTTTGGCTTCTTCAAATGTATGAGAAAGCCTTTCACCTATATTCTTGTCGGTTATATTATTATCTTTAAAGATAGTCTTTACATCTTCTTCCTTTATTTGTGTTTCTTTGTTTCCTTCTCTTATAAAATAGTTGAACTTATCGTTTCCGTCAATAAATGCGTTTTCTTCTTTACTTCCGATGTCCTGTGGTCTTATGACAAGCATTGTCTTCTCATTGATAGGAACGATAGCCAGTTCCATCTTCTTATCCTGCATATCCTTGTAAAAGTCCCTCTTAGTACCAACAAAAAGCGCATCCGAGAAGTCTTTTCTGTTCATGTCCTGCTTTGGCTCCGGACTTGTCATGCTGTAGGAAAGGTTTCCTTCTTTGTCTCTTGAAACTGTAAACACCTTGCTGTCGTGGGTTATATCCACTGATTCGCCCGGCTTACAGTTCGTTTCAGCCTCTCTCAGCTGTTGGCTGACACTCTGATTTACTCTGCCATTACAATATGTGTTGGTATTGTCTGCATACTGAAGTGCCTGCTGAAGAGCAAGCTCTGTTGCTTTGTCACTCTTGGAGAGCTCGTCTATATAGCCTTCACGACCTCTTGATACTTGATCAACGAGAGTTGTATCTATTGATATACCCGATCTTGAGCCTTCTGTTCTTGTAAGAGCATCTTTTCCTGCGTGTGCCACTGCAAATGCTCCGCCTACAGCTGCGGCTACTGAGCCTCTTTCCGCAGCACGTTCTTCTCTCTGACTCTTTCTTGCTCTTGCTTCGGATGTATTTCCTCTGATGTTGTCTTCCCTAAGACCGCTTTTTTCTGCTATTGTCTCGACTTCTTCTTTAGAAATAGTCCGTTCATTGTTGTCATTATCCTTAAACGAGTAACTGTAAGTCCCATCTTTGTTCTGATTACACTTTAGAACGCCCTCATTGGTAGCAACAACCATATCTGCATCTATAAGATTATTCTGCCTGTATTCTTTGGCAGCTGACTCCGTCATCCTGTCCGTAAATTCCGGTCTGCTGATTTCTTCGTATGGAGCACCCTGTTGTGAATGGAAATATCTGAGATAGCTGTCCGTGTCACGGCTGACATAGTAGAAATCGTCTCCGATCATCTTCTGTGTATATTCACCGGCGTTTATGTTGTTTTCCATGAACTTTGTGGTTTCTTTGGCCGTGCTTGTAGCTGTATTACGTATCCACGCATTCTTTGTGGCAGCATTATCTTCTATCGCTCTTACAGCACTTTTTGCGTCATTTGATATGGCAACGGCTTGTTCCCTTTGTTCCATTTCCTTTCTTAATGCCTGTAAAATGGTTTCCCTGGCATTATCCTCTGTCAAAGGAATGCCTGCTTGATTTTCCTGTGTTCTTAGCATATATACTCTCGTATCATTAACGAGGTATGCATCGATAACGCCACTGCCTGTATTAAAGTGCATCGGCTGACCTGCCGAAATGTTGTTTAGTATATTCTCCCAATATCTGTCCATTTGTTCTCCTCCTTACATAGTGATTACGAATGCATCTACATATTATTACAACTCGTATGATAATTATGCTATCAGTTTTGGAATGTCAGTAGATTTTTTTCGTATAAACCCATGATACCAAAGGTTTTTTCCTTATCACTGAAGGTTATCGTTACAAATGGTATTTTGACAGACTTTACTTTGCCTTTACCAAACTTGGTATGCTGTACTGTCTGTCCGGGAACGAGATTTGAGAGGTAATCGTCGTATGAAGGCATGAGCGAACCGCTTTGAGAAGCTTTTTTCGTGCTTAACTCGTCAATAAATCTTGAAGACTCGCCTGTTCTGAATAAAAACAGGTTATCCTTTGCTCTTGTTATGCCAACGTAGAAGATTCTTCTTAACTCTTCAAAATCTTCCTTTGTGAGCTTTCCGGACTCAGGGAAGATACCGTCTATCGCATCTATTATATATACATTTTTATATTCAAGTCCCTTACTTGAGTGGATAGTCGAAAATATCAGCTTACATGACGGATCTGATGTAGTCTCTTTTATTATAACAGACAGTTCGTTAAGTCTTGATAAGGCTTCCCTTATATCTCGACACCTACTCCATATATTTTTGAGGATATACAGTTTTCCGTCACTTATATGGTTTTTGGTCAGATATTTGTCATAGTCCATGACGTTGCAGATATAATTTACAGCTGAATCCGGACTTTTCTTGACCAGTGTCCTGCAATCATTTACAAAGCTCACAAAGTTATATTTAACATTGTCGTTTGTAAAATTATGTCTCAGACCGGCACGAAGGATGTCTATACCTTCAACGCTTGCCCTGTTTACTATCGCATCAGCTTCTTTTTTTGTCATATACAGACTAAGCTTATAATATATATTCATGAACAGGTCAGCTCTATAAGGGTTCATCGCAAACAGTATGATGTTTATGATGTCCACCACTGTTCTGTGTGTAAAAAAGGATAACTCAGCGTTCCTTATCCTAAAAGGAATGTTCTTTCTGTCGAGAAGATCGATGAGAGGGATTATGCTTTCATTATCTTTATACAGTACAGCTGTTTCTTCAGTACAGTTCTCTGCCATCGTACACAGATAGTCGTACTGACCGCTTCTTCCGTTCACCTGTAGCTTTTTTATGGTACTTCCTGCCGGACGGAAGGCTTTTAACGTCTTTTTATGTCTTATGGTATTTTTCTGTATGAAACAATCTGCCGCATCTACTATATTTTTGTTGGAACGGAAGTTTTCTTCCATAAGAAGAACCTCTGCTCCCGGATGATCCTTCTCGAATGAGAGGAGTGCTGCGGGATATGCTGCTCTGAAGCCATAGATGGATTGGTCTTCATCACCTACCATGAAAAGATTGTCATTGTTTCCGGCAATCAGTTTTATAAGCATATGCTGTATCTTCGATGTATCCTGCGCTTCATCCACGCAGATATATCTATATTTATTAGAGAAGTATTCGAGTGTTTCCGGATTACTTGTCAGTATCTTGTAGGCATATATCATCTGATCATCATAATCGATCAGTTTATCAGCTCTCATACTCTCATTGTATGCCTTGTATATCTCGTACAGAGGATAATCAACGTCACTCTCCATCTTTTTGATGTCTTTCTCCTCAAGCATCATGTTTTTTATGTACGTGATCCTTGTGGATATGTCCTTTACATCGCTTTCAGCCGGAAACAGACTTGTCTTCGCCTGGTATATACCGGAGATACGCTTCGCCCTGTTCTTTTCATCTGTTTCAAGGTCAAACGCTTCTCTGCCTATCTTCCTGCTAAAATATTCCAGAACCTTTGCACATATGCCGTTTATGGTTCGGAACTCTAGTCCGGCATCATCACCAAACAGCCTTATGAACCTGTTCTTCATGTCGTGCGTTGCTGCAACTGTATATGTAAGCGTCAGAATCTGTGACGGATCTATGTTACAGCCATATATCATATATCCAAGCCTTGTGACGAGGACAGTTGTTTTTCCGGAACCGGGTACAGCAAGAAGAAGGCATGGTCCCGTTATCTTCTCGGCCGCTGCCCTCTGCTGACTGTTCAGCGATATATTATATTTTTTTGAAAATTCGTCAAAATTCAATATAATCACCTCTTTTATATTGTTATTATATCGTATTAACGTGCTATCGTCAATTATAAGTTGACCGTAGAGCATACTATTGTTATAATATGCATTATAAAAAGTAATAAAAATATGACATGATATTTGATTTAAGTTGTATTAATATATTAAGAGGAGGTAAAATAAGCTATGGAAAATCTCGATGAAACATTAAAAAATGAACTTATTGATGTATCAGATGTGGACGAGTCAGATGATGATGAGCTTGATGAAGACGATCTCGATGAAGATGAGTACGAAGAAGATATTGAAGCATCTGATGAGCAGCTATCTGATGATCAGATAAAGAATATCTACAGCTCTGACGGAGACATTGACCTTTATTTACAAAAAATATTCTTTCAAGAGATAATCAAGCCTTTCAAACATAAGAAAGACGAAACTGATAACGACATTAAGCGTCAGAAGGATACAGCAAGAAAAACACTCAGGTTTGCTTTTGAGAAGATACTTGGTTGGAGTATGTATGATACGATAGACCATCTTACCAGTGGCGTGATTGTTAAGCTGAAACTTGTTAAGACAGTGAGTTTACTTACGGGCATAAACTGCAAGAGCGACGGATATACCAATCGTGATCTTAGGGATATATGTATCGCTGTCTATCCGAAGCTTCGCAAAAAAATATCATATGACCGCACGTTTGATAGTGTTGAAGAAAGATTTACTGTCGTTGGACCAAACAACAGATGGAAAAAAGTAGAGATTGAAGAAATGAGAAACAGAGAAGACACCAAATGGGCTTGTTACTTCGAGGTATTTCTTAACCAGTGCTTCAATATTATCTCAACAGGTGATCTGTATCGGACATTCGCAAATACAAAGGCGATAAAGGCTAAAATAGACGAGCATCTTTTAAAACCGGTCTTTGAAGCCGATAACCGCCCTCTCGACACATTACATACATACCTTTCCATGCTTAGTGATGACAATATCATAAAGGCAGACAATGTGCTCTATTCACTTTACAGTTATAAAGCGATTTCAGAGAGCTGACAGGATAACTTACAAAAACCTTGGTAGGATGCTACCGAGGTTTTTTTTACTTACCGAAAATGTCCAGAGTTTTTTAAATATTTTTGGACTTTTGGATAATCATATAGTTATTTTACCACGGATTACGTTAGTTTACCGATTAACCTTCTGATTAACTTACCGAAAATCTTACTAACTTACCGAAATTCCTCTTTTTTTATGCTTTCATACCAATATTTTTTGGTAACTAAAAAAAGGCAGTCACAGATAAAATCCGTGGCCGCCTCTTTTTTTAGGTCAATATACATCTTTTGAGCTGACGTGAAAGCTCTTTTACAAGAGTTTCCGGTGCCGCTTTTACAAACTTACCATTGTACATTTTCTTAAATCTTGTATCGTCCTTCTCTTTACCTATGCCTATGCCGATGATATTAGGTATATGTCTTGACATATCATTGATAGCACGTGTTGCGTCTTCTATACCTGCCTGAAGCGAGGTATAGTTACGACATGCCGGGTATCCATCTGATATTACGAACATAAGCTTCTTCTCTGCTTTATGCATTGAAAGTATACGTCCGGCATATCTTATTGAATATCCGTCAAAGTTATTGCGCTTGGCAGACATATTACTAAGTGAAAATCTTTCTTTAGCAAGATTTGTCCATGTCACATAATGGTAATGTGATACGTCACTGTCTACGTCATCAGCTGTAAATCCCATGATATAACAAGGAATATCAAGCTGTGAAAAGGCTTCGGAAATTATTACGGCTGATTTTTTTGCGTGTTCTATCTTGTTTCCTCTCATAGAACCGCTTTCATCAACAAGGATCATTACAGCAATATCCTCAACCTTATTTCTTTCCTTCCTTTTATCAAAGACTTTAACTGTATCATTTCGTATGCCTCTTAATATATTATAGCGTCCCTGTGTAGCACGAATTTCCTCTGCTACTGCATTACGGAATATCTCACGGATTATTCTTACAAGAGTGTTTATCTCTTTCTGAACGCTTTCCTTAAGCTTATGGTATCCTTCGACATCATCAGATGTTACACGGATATTTTCTGCTATCGTTCCGCTATATTCCGGCATCTGAATGTCGGGTATTTCACAAGGCTTGCTGTTGTTCAGTGCCTCTTTTTCATAATCATACAGTTCATTGTAGATCATTTCTGTGAAATACTCTATATCGGACGCTGTGAGAGTTGCACTTTCCTGTGGCTCGACAATGTCCTTTGGGAGTTCTTTGCCTTCTGCCAAACTTTCAAGCGTCTTGGAATGAGCTTCGTCATCCTTTATCTCACTTTCACCATCTTTTCCGGAGCCACTTCCGTCCATTGGTTCGATATTGTTCTTGCTCATGATATCATCACAAGTCTCTTCAATATCTTCGTCAGTTTTCCAGAGTGGTTCGGTTATCTTTGTCCATCTCCTTGCCGCATCCAAACGGTTTTTTGACACTGGATCTTTAATAGCTGCATCCATTTCCGGAGCAATCTTCTTAAAGTATTCATACGCCTCTTCTGACATTTCTCCTTTAATTATTCCCATGTCGCCAAATTGTATAAGAGCATTCACCAGTTGACTGAATGTTTTATCATTCGGTTCAATATCCGGAGACTTCTTATATGTATGGAATATGGTAAATGAAAGTGCTTTCAGCATTGAACCGCCTACTACTTCATGTGCTCGATGCTCTATGCCGGGATCCTCTACAAGATTACTGAAAAGCAGTAACACCTTTCGTTCACGATTATTCTTTGTTTCGTCAAGTATCTTGTAAAGGTACACAAAATCTGTGAAGACCTTGTGTAGCATTTCGTGACAAAAAACACCTATACGAATGGCTTTTTTCTCACCTTCTGTCAGCCCATCCATAATGCTGTGTTCCCTTGCCA
>OCTX014556877.1_pt1 | contig 14147 bp, 12 predicted proteins | sample 1539691 | NCBI WGS metagenome assembly OCTX01 (sample SAMN02144231, study PRJEB22623) | gut metagenome | biome: sheep rumen | host: Ovis aries | place: New Zealand | reverse complement strand
GTGCCACATGCAGGGTCTATCAAGACGTTATCTTTATACAAAGCCACTATGTACGATTAGCCCAGAAACCGCTTGATTTCTGGGCTTTTTTGCATTTTTGTGCACCGAAAGAAAGGTGTCCTGCGACGCTGTATTTATAGGCCGTGGCAGTCGATGTGATCAAAGCGACACCCCTTTCTGCAATCGTTAAAAAGTATAGAAACGTTAAGAGGTTAATCTAATAGCTCCATTACGAGAACATTTCCGGATTCCAAATGAGGCTGACCAGCTTTACCATGAGCTGGATTCGCTCCGTGATTTCAGTTTTGCCAAACTGTGTGTACGCCTTAAAGGGCAAATCATTATCTGCAATGAACTTCTTGAATTTTGGATTATTCTGATAAGCCAGAGCACCAAGAGACTCCGTATAAATATTACCTTCATTGGAGCAGTACTTCGACAGCTTATAGTCATACTTGGCATCGTTCAGACTGGCGTTGATGCTCTTATGCAAAAGCAATAATGCACCCACGCTGTTGCGCCATCTACGGAATTCCTCTTGATCGGCATATTCATCTGTAAACCACTCATAATGGTCTGTAATGATATGCTCTATCTCGAACGGATTCTTTGTTTGCGTATTCATATAGTTTTGATAGTTCGAGGCCACGCCTGTCTGCTCTTCAATATATCCGGTGATTCGAGCAAGCATGTTCTTGATGTATTTTTTCGTGAAACTGTTAAGCCGGAGCTCCGGAAGAGCAGTCGCAGGATCGTAAGCCAGATTCTCGAACTGCAGATTCAGTTTTTTCTTCAACTCATCTACAGTGCAACGACGGATATCCTTGGTAACATTAAAAACAAAATTCTTGATCGTACTATAGTCAACAGATCTGTAATTCGTAACACGGGCTGTTATAAGCAGATCAATGAATCTCGCAGTAAGGTTCATCTTTTCGGTGATAACCGGCCAACTATCCTCATAGCAAATAGGTGCAAGTAAAAGCTGCGCCTGTTGTGTAAAATTCACCTGCGCATTGTAGAATACATACTTAGTTTCCTCCGCAAAAGTGCTCTCGGCTTTGCGGATTTGCATATAAATATCCGCATACTTAGCAAACTTCATTATGAACTGCTCATAGTCATCTGTAGAGTTCAGGCCAAGTTTATCACGTTCGTCACGCACCCACTTGTGGAAGGAACCGCCAATAATATCAAAATCTTTGTTCACTGCGCCAGCTTTGGTTTCACGGATAGTTTCCGCATACTGTGCACGAAGCCACGCCTTGATAAACGTTTCGTCGCCCTTATCATCATCCTTTTTCAGCGATAGAACTTTATTCTTCCAGATGCCATTCAGCTTCTCGCGCTTGCCATCATCTTTAATTTCTGACAACAAGTAACCCTTTAACATCTCGGTCGAAGTAAGGCTCAAGCCACGGTCGTTCATCGTGACAAAGACCTTATGGGCATCCTGTTCTGTAGTTGCTACAATCTCAATGAAGAATACTTTTTCTGCAAGCCAGTCACAGAAATGTAAAAGCATATCATCTGTAATGTCGTCTGCTGGAAAGACATCAATAATGTCATTGTACCGACCATAAAGATTCTTTACAGACTCACCGACATCAGTTGTATCAAAAGGCTGATCGTTGAAAATCGCATTCATACAATCAGCACGGTCTTCAACATTAATGTTGAAGGACTTTGTGCCATACGCCTCCGAAAAAATCATCTGTTCAATCATGCTATAGTTCTGTCCAAGCGTGCGGAGGCGGTTATTCAAATACATTAGGAGCAACGTTAGGGATGAAAATCTCTGCTGTCCGTCAATTATCGCATTCTCTCGACCAGCAAGAACTATGGAACCCATGAAATATGCGCCATAATCCTGAACCGCCTGACGGCCATCTCCGGAAGTATAGTACTCCAAAAATTCCGACGTCAGATCGTCGATCAACTCTTCAATGTGTTTTCTTTGCCACATGTACTCACGCTGATAATAATGAATTGAATACTTTGTGTTCTGCAGAAGCTGTTTTAAGCTCTTTGGTGAGCCCTCAATCTTCTTCATAATATCCTCCAGAAATTTCAGTTACTGGCCTATTCGCATCTGGTCGAAAGCCATTTTATAAGCCACTAAATGTTTGAAACTTGAATTGATCCTAACCTCATCATGAGAGATCAAGGCATATTCCCATGGCTTACCGCCGTTCTCGGCATTCCATTCTGAAACTGCCTGACAGTATTTCATAGCTGCCTTTGCCTTTTGCAATACCACCTCGCTACCGAGTTCGTTGCTGGCCTTTGTTTCTACCATGAATATTCCGTTTGCAGTCTCAACGACAAAGTCAGGCTCATATCGACTGACTCCACCAGGGCCATAATAAATATCGAATTGCTTTGCAGCAGGACGCATCCACTTCAGGACTTCATCGTCATTCTCAAGTACTATAGCGAAATCCCGCTCCGTCCCACTATCAAATTTATAAAGCGTATGACAGGCCTTCTTAAAACCATTAAATACCTTTGACCGTACCTCTCCAGCCTTGATGTTTGCCCGAATATCATAAATCTCATCGGACTTGAACTTTCCACCAAAGCCTGTTTCGATACGCGAGAATGGTCTCATCTTCGAAGCGCGATAATTGACCTCTTCGTGGTAGAAGTGCTCATTCATCTGTGCATAGATAATATCTGCCAACGTCTTTTGACGATCATGCATCACCTTCTCTGTTTCCTCTTCCGTTAAGTACGACAAAAAGTGTTCCTTGGCATCGGAAACAAGCGAATACAGCAGATCTGCGCAAGAAGCGTAATCCACGTTATCATGAATGATAATAAACCGGATAATTTCATTTTCGACCGTATCGCGTTTTTCCATCGCCATACGATCCGAGTCAAATGTAAAAGTGCGACCGCCCTCCTGAAGCTCTGTTCCTAAAAGAGTATCATCGGAGGGGTGCCAATTCAAACTCCTCGTGTCCAGCTTGAAATCCGTGAAGCCCTGCTTTACCTCTGTAAACGGCTGCACCACAGTCTGCGGAATTGGAATCACCTTATCCGTAAGTGCCTGTACACAAGTTTCTATAGCTTTTTCCACGACAACTTCCAACTCTTCTTTTTTGAGATTCATCTCCGGGAACTGTCGCATCGTTTCAGCAATGACTGTCTTTTTTACGAATGAGCGAGCCTCTTCGTCATGAACTGCATCGTAAGTCTTCACCTGTCTACTCAGATCCATAACAGAACGGGACGCATAGCTTGCGACGAACTTTGCGACTTCGCTGACCTTCTCTTTTGGTTGCTGCTGCGTTCCGTGTTTTGCCGTCTCCTCGCGCAGGGTAAATGAAAGTTGCTCAGTAAAGCTAAAATCCGTGGTAGCCACTTCATAAGCAGATGGCAACTCCACCGTTTCTCGTGGCTCCTCTTTTTGAGGGAGATCTGTCTCCTCAATGTAATATACTTTTCTTACAAGTGAGTTGGGATCATTTGCCAAGTTGATGATGGCTTCATACTTGTCATGGCTTACAATTGATAAGCGATCCACTTCATCGACGCCGGTGCGTTCCCCGTATGGGAGGCGGAGTCCACGGCCAATCGTCTGCTCCGTCAAAGTCTCAGAGGCAGAAGCTCTGAGTGGGATGATGGTATACAGATTCGTAACATCCCAGCCTTCTTTGAGCATATTAACATGGATGACAATCTCAATCTTATTGTCTGACTTCTCCAGTGATAGCAGCCGTTCAATGTTTTCATCTTTTTCGGCTCCCCGCTGCGCCGAGTTGATTTCAATAACCTTATCTGCATAATATCCGCCAAAGAACTCCGAAGACTTGATGTATTCCATCAGCTGCTTAGAGTGGTCGGTGTCCCTTGCTACGACCAGAACAAACGGCTTTACAATCTCCCTTCCATGACTGCGGGCATAGACTTCCAGATGGCTCTTGGTTTCTTCGTGAATGCGTAGTCCATCATTTAGCTTCTCATGATCAAGCTGATCTGGGGTATACTCCTCTGGTCGAAAGTCCCTTCTGGTGAATACAACCGGAACTTTGACAAATTTCTCGTCCTTTAATGCATGGGCAAGGCTGTATTCATACACAACATTTCTGAAATCAACTTTCCTCGCACTTTTCTGAATCTGAGGAGTCGCAGTCAACTCTACTCCGAGAATAGGCTGTAATTCGTTTATCACCTCGAAGCTCTTATCTGCATGGTAATGATGGCTCTCATCCATGAATATACAGAGATCGTTCAAGGATTTCAGGTACGAGAAATAAGACTCCCCGAGCACCTCATTAAGCCTCTTAATTCTTGCCGGAGCACCTTGTTTCACTTTGCTATCTGAATTCAGCTTGGCGATGTTGAAAATGTTGATTACAACATCATTCTTCCCAAAAACGCCTTGACGAAAATCATTGTAGTTGTCTCCATCAATTATTCTTGGAGGCTCTGCAAACAGATCCAGTCCCCGAAATACATACTTTGGATTCGATGTGTTACCCAAATCTGATTTCAGCTTATTATAAATAGTCAGGTTGGGAGCCATAACAAAGAAGTTTTTAATGCCTTTTTCATAACGTAGGTATGCAATGCAGGCTCCCATAAGTCTGGTTTTTCCAATGCCTGTGGCAAGTGCAAAACAAAACGAAGGAAATTCTCTCTCAAAGCTACTGAGCGTGGGAAAGAGACTATGTACTGCCTCAAGCTCAACTTCCAGATCCGGATTCTTCGATAAAGACAACACATCACAGAGCTTTGCGAATATCTCAAGGCTCTCATGTTGCGGATCACGAAGTGACAGCACATTACTTATGTACTTTGAATGATAAGAGTAAAACCTATTTGTATATGGTGTCTTAAGCATCTTCAGAGTCCTCCCATTCTTCATCATCAAAGGTTGGAGGATCAATGATGTTCAAATCATAGTTCTCTATACCAAATTCACACTTCTGTAAAACACTCATCGGTATCTTTCGCACATTAATATTGTCATACCGCTTGCTTAGTCCATTATCGAAAGCTGGAGCACAGATGAGCAAATACTCGAAGTCGCCGACATCAGCTACGATTTCATCGAGCATTTTCGCAGTTAAATACTGTGTGGTTACGTAGATAAAGCTGTTATCCTGACTATACCCCTGTTTCCAGTACGTGTCGGGATCGGGTGCATAGGCAAAACCATTAATTTTAGCTACAGCGGCTGCGAGCATCGCCGGATTATACTTTTCAGAAAAGACTGGATTCCCGTACTTATCTTCAACAATCAGTGTAGGTGCAAGCTCATAAAACTTATAGCCCCCACCGCCTTGCCATCCTGACGTATCGGTTATACCTCTGGGATCCTCATTATCAATCACTCTATCCATACGGGTTTTGCAATGTGTATAGGCGTGATCACCCATTTCTATTCCTATCCAGCTTCGTCTCAATTTATGTGCCGCTGCAACGGTTGTACCTGAGCCCAAAAACGAATCCAGCACAAGTTCCCCCGGTGCTGTTGTCATTTCAATAATCTGCCCAACCAACTGTTCAGGCTTTTTTCCGTCAGGGAAATCAACCCCTCCTTCCTTTGCCACATTCTTCATCCACGCATTCATATCCCAATAGGTACCCATTAGATCTTTTTTGAACAGTTCTCCATCAATCACCTCTGATGTATCTCTTAACCATACAAATAGTCGACATTTATCTCCCTTGTAGAATTGTTCATATACAGTTCCGCGATTTTTCCCAGTCTTCGGTACATACTCGATTGAAATTAAATCCTCTGTTATATGTTCCTCCCGCCGATAATCCATGACTCTCGTTCGAATAGAACTTTGAGCATTTGTGGTTTGAAAGATAGAAACGCCATATTTTCTATACGCTTCTTTCTCTGTGATTCCGTCTCTTCTTGCCACTTGCTTAATAGACCGCATTTCCGGATTCTTGCGAAGATATACACGTATTTCATTTCCGTCACCATCTACCGTTGAACCATAGTATTCCTTTTCCCCCGGGTTGAGCAGTACTGTTGTATATTTCCAACTTTTTCCCTCATCAATATACTGCTGGATCAGCTCTGACATCTCCGTGTATGAATATGGCCCATTAAACAAAGGTAGCAGAGAGTAGTCTCTTGCATAAGCCAATATGTATTCACAATTTTTCTTCAGCCTTTTGTCCTCTCCACCGCCTGAAGCCCCTGCGATGTTCTTCATATTCACAGAGATCATATTAATAAAATTGCTGCGCCCAAATACCTCATCGCATAAAACTTTGAGATAAGCCTGTTCTTCATCATCGATTTGAATCCAGATCGTTCCATCAGGAGATAATAGGTTGCGAAGTATAACTAACCGAGCACGCATCAGCTTCAACCAGATGGAGTGCTCAAGGTTATCATCATAGTATTCAAAAGCTGCACCTGTGTTGTACGGCGGATCGATATAGATGCACTTAACCTGTCCCGCGAACTGTTGCTCCAGAGCTTTGAGCGCAAGGAGGTTGTCTCCATGAATGAGCATATTTTTCGCTTCAGGATCTCCATAATCCTTTGAAGGATCATGGAGTAAAATCCGAGGTTCCACCTGTGGCTGCTCGTCCTTTCCAATCCAAGTAAGTTCTAATCTTTGCATCCTTTTTGCCCTCCGTTTACACTATTTCAAACGATATCGTCATAATATGCTCGGTCATCATATGACCTTCCAGCTTCTTCCGGATTTCTTCTTGCAGATGTTCGTTCTGCTCATCGATAGCATCCTGCTGCTCATACAGATTACGGCGCATTTCTTTTCTCTTTGCTTCGAGCTTGTTGATTTCATCCTTCAAATCAAGCATCTCTTCCAAGGTTTTATCACCACTGGAAGTCTTAAATTCTTTCTTTTTCTCTTTGATGAGCTTTCCGAGTTCCTTTATGTCTCTTTCCAGTCCTTCTTTCAAATCCTCGGAATAGGCATCCAGTTTCTCGCATTCTGCAAGAAAATATTCTTTGTTTTCATTTTGGATCTGTTGTTTCTTAGCCTCCATTCGCTCGTCACGTTTTGCGACGAACCCTGTAGTCTCTACTGGAATACCATCGGATATTTCTCCAGGTAGCTCTAACATACGATTTACCAGATCCTCATCCAGCGAGGTACCATCTTCCGTTTCAACTGTAAAAATCAGATGCTCCTGATCTCCGATTCCTTCATAGGCCAATTTGTCTACGGACAGAATTCCTTTCAGCCCAGAATGATTATCAAAGAAAGAGTGCCTACGCTCCGCACCGGTATTGTCAAATCGTATAAAGGCTGGCGGAACATCTGCCTGAATTGCCTCATCAAGCCATGTCTGAAAGAAGCTATCCTCTTTACGAAGAAAAATATCCCCTTCCTCCTCGGCCTTTCGCCATTGCAGATTGTAGGTTGATACCGTTCCATCGTCATTCGTCAGCTGCAGCCTTCCTTCGTTTAGTGATAGGACTCTGTTCGCACCGTGAATCAAAAAGAAGTAATACATCCATTGGCTGAACTTATCTAAGCTTGCGACAGTATTCTTCTGGCAGTTTGCCAGTCTTAATGCAACATCCTCATCAAAATTCTCAAGTATGGATTGCCTTGCTTCCAGCATCTTTTCATTGATCTGGTCAGCAAGTTCATTCTGAAGTTCATCAAATTCCCGTTGGATGTCTTCCTGCGTCTTACACTTCTGATAAATCTCGGCGATTCTCTTCTCAAAATCGACCCCGGACTCAAGAGAACCAAGCACCTCATCTGAGGAGCCAAACACACCGCTAAAGAGACGAAACTTCTCATCCAGAAGTTGATAAACTCTCTGGTCAGCAGCATTTTTATTATTCAGGAAATTGATAACTACCACATCATTTTTCTGGCCATATCTGTGGCAGCGGCCAATCCTCTGTTCAATCCTCTGCGGGTTCCATGGCAGATCATAGTTTACAATAATACTGCAGAATTGTAGATTGATACCTTCGGCTGCGGCTTCCGTACCAATCAGGATACTTGCTTCGTCTCTGAAAGCCTCGACGACAGCTGCTTTCATATCCGCCTGTCGGGAACCAGAAATCACACTATCATTCTTATGCCGCTCTTTCCAAGCCGCATAGATGTCCTTTGACATGGCATCGTTATTTGAGCCATTTAGGAATACGATTTTTCCTTCATATCCGTTGTTGGATAGCAGATTAAACAAGTAATCCTGCGTCCGGCGAGACTCAGTGAAAATTACCGCTTTCTTCTGGCCGCCAAGTTCCGCAATCTTATCAAATCCTTTCTGTAAGGCCGTTAGGAGGTTTTCTCCTTTTGAGTTAGTCGTAATGCTTTTAGCGAGATCGGCGAAGCTGCGCAGTAGAACGAGCTCTGCTTTAATTGCCTCGCGGTCGCGTTCCAATTCCTTTGTAAGAATATCTTCCCCCGTGTCTTCCTCATCTTCATATTCAGAGAAAGTGTCAAAGTCCTCCATATCCAGTTCTTGCTCAATACCCTGAAGCAGAGCCTCCAATCTCGAAATGAGTGATTCCAGTGTTCCTCTTATCGCAAAGGATGAAGAGGCCAAGAGCTTACGTAATACCATCGTGATAAGGTTACGTTGACCCTCCGGAAGCGCATAAAGCTTGTCCGTCTGCAAATAATCAGAAATATCGTTGTAGAGCTTCTCTTCATCTGGCGTTGGAGCATATTCCTGGAGAATGGCAATACGCTCTGTATATTTCACATATTCCGACACCTGTGACCGTAGGGTGCGTTTGCAAAAGGGTTGCAGTCGTGCACGCAGACTACGGTTTCTTATATCGGGATTCGATATAGCTACATACATCTCGCGGAAGGTCTTCGCGTCTCCGAAAACATGATCGTCGATGATACTTGCCAACCCATAAAGCTCCATCAAGTTATTTTGAAGCGGTGTTGCTGTTAGCAGGAGTTTTTTTCTTCCACCTAAAGCTATTTTCAGTTTGTTCCCTGTCACGTTGTTAGGCTTATAGACATTACGCAACTTGTGCGCCTCGTCCATGATAACGAGATCCCAGTCCACTCGACGAATCTCCAGTGCCTTGCGTGAGGCAAAATTGTAGGAACAGATGACCACTCGGTTCTTGGCCTCAAACGGGTTTATCTTTCCAGCTTTCTGTTCCTTGTTGAAATTCGCGGATTCCATGATGACGGATTCTATATAAAACTTTTCGCTAAGTTCTGCCCGCCATTGCATACGAAGAGAAGCCGGTACGATCAAAAGGATACGCCTCTTTCGTTCCGACCAGTATTGAGCCAGCACAAGACCAGCTTCGATTGTTTTTCCAAGTCCGACTTCATCTGCCAACAAAGCTCCGTTGCTAAGCGGAGACTTGATTGCAAACAGTGCCGCATCTACCTGATGCGGGTTTAAATCTACCTTTACACCTGACATCGCTGAGGCGAGTCCATCAACAGATGATTCCGATCGTTTCAATGTGATCTGCTCAGCAAAGTACCTCGCCTGATGTGGAGTATAATTATCCATATATCATCAATCCTCTGATTTACTCTGGTTGTCTTTATTTTTCGTCTGTTATTTCCATAATTTCTGAAACATCACAGTGCAATGCGGTACATATTTTGTCTATGATTTCAGTATTCACATTCTCGTTCTTGCCCAACTTTGTGATGGAAGCAGAACTAACACCGGAAATTACCTGTAAATCTTTTTTCTTCATATCCCTGTCTATCAGTAACTTCCATAATTTCTTATAGCTGATGGCCATATCTTCCCTCCGGAAAATCTCGAATTCTTGACTTCTGTACCTTTAGGAGGCATTATATCACTCAATCAATGCTTTTGCAAGATTAGATGATGAGAACGCTGGAGTAAATCGAATTATCTCTTGAACATAAGAAGCTCATATGTTATGATTATAAAGGAACTATATGTGACAGGGGGGCTCCAATCATGGTGTTTGTTAGCGGGATTCACGGAGTAGGAAAATCCTTTTTCTGCGAACGTGTGAAAGAACAGCTTGGCATCGAATATTACTCTGCAAGTCAGCTGATTACCGCAAGAAGACATAAAGGCTTTTCAGGCAATAAGCTGGTTCCGGATATTGACGACAACCAGCCGCTGCTAATTGAGGCCTTACGGGAACTTCGTGATAGTAATAAAGAATTCATCCTTGACGGTCACTTCTGCCTGTTAAACGCAGAAGGAGAAATCACAAAAATTCCGTCTGAAACTTATACTCTCTTAAAGCCCGACAGAATGGTGCTGCTTACCGAGGAGCCCTCAGTAATTGCCTCCAGACGTGAGGTGAGAGATGGCGTCCGTCAGGATCTATTGGAGATTGAGACGTTCCAGAGAGAAGAAAAAGCCTATGCCGAAGAAATCGCCGCAAGCCTTAAGATTCCACTGATTGTGTCGCACGGAGCCAGTGACCTGCAGCGGATTATAGAATGGATTAGAAGCGGAGGGAACTGATATGGCAGGCAGATTTTCATTAAAGAAAATTTCAGATATAGATCTTGACGATGCGTTCTTTGACACCTTAAAAAGTGACTATCCCGGTTTCGAGGACTGGTTCCAGAAACTCGCAGATAACGGATCTACTGCACTCGTCTTCGAGGATGAACTCGGAGTGGGAGCCTTTGTAGCTCTGAAAGAGAACGAAGAGGAAGAGATCATCCTACAAACTGGAAAACTCCCTTCAAAGAAGCGGATCAAAGTTAGAACATTCCGGATTGCGGAAAGATATCGACGTCTTCGTATCGGCGAGGGTGCTATTGGCCTTTTCCTGTGGAAATGGATGCAATCGGACGCCGAAGAAATCTATGTCACAGTATTTGCGAAGCAAACCACATTGATTTCTCAACTGGAGCGCTTTGGATTTACCTTCGCCGGTGTCAATGCAAATGGCGAGAACGTCTATATCAAGAATCGCCAAACCACCGATTTTACAGATCCGTGCAAAGCCTTTCCTTTCATAAGAGATAATTTTGATTATGCCGGGTACATTATCATTGATGATACGTACCATGATAACATGTTCGCGTATTCTGAACTGGCTAACAATATCTCTTTGCAAACGAAGATCAGCAACAGCGTCAGTAATGGACTGAGCAAGATATATGTCGGTCAGGCACCTCGGCCTAACCATTATATTGGAGAGCCTGTTCTCATATATCGTCGTTATACACAGGGAAACGGAAAACGATATCGCTCCTGTGTGACTTCGTACTGTATCGTTACGGATATCATTCAGGCAAAAGTAAACAATCGTTATCTGATGTCCTTTGACGAGCTCAAAGCGCATATTGGCAATAAATCAGTTTTTAACGAACACGAGCTATATAGGCAATATACCAATTTTAGAAATGTCATCGTTGTTGAGATGCTTTACGTCGGATACTTCGGTTCCGGCAATAATGTGAACATGGATTGGCTCGATAGAAACGGATACTGGGCAGTTCAAAACCAGTACCCTACTGAAGTAAGGCTTACGCCTGACCAGTTCAAAGCTATCTTAGCGGAGGGAAATGTAAATGTGTCAAATGTTGTTATCCATCAATCCTGAATATGTTGAAAGCATTCTTGAAGGAAAAAAGCTATATGAATACCGAAAGTTCCGCTGTCGCGATGATGTGGATAAAATAATCATATATGCTACCGCTCCGCAGAAGCAAGTAGTCGGGGAAGCCGAAATCGCCGATATTGTAGAAGACGATCTCTTGACCGTGTGGCGTCTGACCAAAGAACACTCCGGAATCACCTATAACTTCTTCAGAAAATATTATAAAGGGAAAAAGACGGCTGTCGCCTATCATCTAAAGAATCTGATCATTTACGATGAGCCACGAACATTGAAAGACATTGGTGTGTCGTACGCGCCTCAATCCTACAGATATATGCCCGCGACCGTCTAAATCAAAAGCACCGGATCATACCGGTGCTTTTTCTATTGACAAGAAAGTAAAATCGCTTTATAATAATTCGCAGGTTAGCGTACTCGCTGATTGACGAAAGGAGAACGTAATGGCAGGAGAATTTGGAGCTTATATCAACAAAAAGAGAAAAGGCCGTGGGCCAGGTGGTTCAGACATCCTTCTCCGTGATCTTGCGGAAGCTATGGGCAATATGTCTGTATCCTATCTTTCAGACATTATCAAAGGCAGGAGAAATCCACCGGATAAAAAGCTTCTTGAAATAATCGCAGAAGTTTTAAAACTTGATGCCGATGAGAAGGATGAGATGTTTGATCTTGCCGGAAGAGAACGGGACGAAGCCGCGCCGGATCTTCCGGAGTACATCATGGATGAAAATATTCCCCATGTTCGTACTGCACTTCGAAAAGCTAAGAAAAAGGGCCTCGGTGATGAATTCTGGAAGATGATTAATGATGAAATCGACAAGAAGGATTAAGCATGAATAATAATTATGTTGAACAGAAATCGCTGGTTCCCATCATCCCAAAGAGCCAGTTTGATACTGTCGCGACTGAATTTCTAACAGAATATTGCCCGGAAGCCCTATTGAATCCTATGCCTGTTCCTATTGTGGACATTGCGAAAAAGAAAATGGGGCTCAGGATCATCGCAGAATATCGGCTGTCTGAGGATTTCAGTATCTACGGCAAAATCTGTTTTACAAGCGGGATGACACCTATTTACGACCGTGAAGAGGATGAATACCGCGACATTAGAGTCCGACGTGGCACAATCCTCATTGATCCCGACACTCTAAGGGAACGGAATATTGGCTGCCTGCATAATACCGTAGCGCATGAATGTGTGCATTGGTATAAACACCGCAACTACCATCTTTATAACTATGGCGCGGGTAATCCCATTGCGGCTGCCTATCGCTACCCCATTATAGGAAAGGATGAGAGATTTCAGGAAGAATGGGATGACGAGGACTGGATGGAATGGCAGGCTAATGGCATTGCACCGCGCATACTGATGCCTGTACAGACCTTTGAAACTGCTATCGACTCTATCATTGAAATCGCGCCTTTCGATAGTGTTCCAAAATGGTGGGTTATTAATCAGGTGTCGGAACTGTACGAAGTATCAAAACAATCTGCCGAGATCCGCATGAATGAACTCGGCATCGCTGTATAACAGCGGTATATGCCACTGTTTATTGTGGCATATATTTTTTACTCTTATAGTTCGCAGTTCAGCGTAATCGCTTATTTGAGTATTATCGGAAAGGAGGATAAGTTCTATGGATGACGAAAGCATCCGGTGTCAGGGCAAAGACGGCAAGTTCCTGTTTGAATGGAATCCAGCCCTGAACACCATTGGGATTGTTCGCAAGGATATGTTCTACCGTGTCCAGCTGTTTCAAGACAGGATTAACGGATCATATCAGGTAATCGAACAACATCCAAAAAATGAAGCTGTCCCTAATCTCGAAAACAAGTAAATAACACAGCGAATCCTCAGAGCTGCTTGATGGCCGGAAGGATGCGATGGGAATACTCCCCCACGCATTCTTCTGGCCATTTTGCGTTTCTGAGATGACGCAAACGGCTCCTGGGGATTTCAAACCAGAAATTCAAAGGAGTCGAAAGATGAAAAAGAATGTAAACAGTAAGCGCATCTATGATAAACATACAAAAACATGGTTCGAGGTAACACCAGAACAGTACGCAGAGTTTGATCAGTGGCGCACAAATAAGAGAAAACGTGAGCAGTACCACGGACGCTGCATGTGCCCCAGAAACAAATGGTGGCTCTGTGACGGCCTGTGTGATGACTGCGAATTCCGCGCACCAGGCGACGTCCTCTCTCTGGACAAGCCGGTAAGCAACGAGGACGGTGAAGAGGTCACCCTTCTCGACACGCTGGCCGACACTGCACCTTCTATCGAAGATGTTATTTGCGACAAGGCCGAGCTCGACCAGCTCTTTGCCCGTCTGAACGAACTGATGCCTGAAGCACGGGATATCGGAAAGCTCCGCCAGAAGGGTCTGACCGACGAGGCCATTGCCGAGACCATCGGCATCAAGAGAACGACCTTCCGCTCTCGTCTTGAAAAGGTCAAGAAGCAGCTCGTTTCAGAATACCCTGACCGCTTCTAAACCTATTTAATATGTCTCCGCTCCGGCTGCCGTCATGGTGGCCGGAGCTTTTTTCAAAAAAATCTCATCCTCCTTCGTCAAACCGCCTGCCTCACCTCCAGTGGGAAGTGTAAGGAACAGCAACCCACCCACA
>OCTX012275706.1_pt1 | contig 14147 bp, 16 predicted proteins | sample 1539691 | NCBI WGS metagenome assembly OCTX01 (sample SAMN02144231, study PRJEB22623) | gut metagenome | biome: sheep rumen | host: Ovis aries | place: New Zealand | reverse complement strand
GTCCGCAATTTCTTCAGATTGCTCATTTGTCTCCTCCTTCCGCAAGGCTTGTCCCCATGAATCCTTATCCTGTTTTTTGCAACCCCCTTTTGGCGAAAGGGGGTTGCAAAAAACAATCGGGTTCAGATGTGTCTTCGATCACATCCGCACCTTTTTCCCCTCCCATGGGCGATGTCTCTGCTGTGCCTTCATTTCCATCTGTTTCCACAGATTCAGCTTCCATTGTCTCTGCCTCTGCCGCAAACACAGGCATCATGTTAACTGCAGGCGCCTGCAAAAGCCCTGCTGCCAGCATCATCACAAGCAGGCTTGCCAATAACTGCTTACCCCTCTTCATAACACATCTGCTCCCCTCTGTTTTTCCGATGATCAGTCGTCAATCCTGTTCTCCGTTTTTTATCCGGTTTTGACATGGGCATATGGTCCAGGCTTTTAAATAAATGCATGTCGTCTATTTCAACATTTGCAGTCTCCTCTACGGGGTACTTCCATCCTCCCAGCATGTGATCCTGGGTTTGCCATCATTTATCCAGCGCAGGATTACGTCTGACTGCTGTCTCCAACGTCTTTTCAGCGCTTTATGGTGAAGCATTACGTATAAATGCCCTTCAATTGATCCAGAATAGATTCCTTGGTTTTTCCTAGAATTCCGAGCTGCTTCAGGTCAACGTCTTCTAACGTGACCCGTTCAATGAATGTCCGCATATCATCCCTAACGGTAAGCGGCACATTTTCCAGATATTCCTGGCTTTGATCAAGCAGCTCTGTCAAACGGAAAACATCGTTCTTGTGTTTACGGATATTCTTGCTATCTACCAATTCTCCTGCCGCTTTCCTATCAGACAGGTCAATCCATGCCTTGGCTTTGAAAGGAATCATGTATGGCGCATCCAAAATTGTGACATCTGAAATGCGAATCCTCCCCTGCTTTAAGAACTCATAATAATCCTCATTCAGAAGGATGGCAGAAAGGCTAGAAATTTCTTCATCAATCGGCAACGGGGTTAACACAGCATTCTCAGGTAGAGAAATTGCGTCTGGCTTTCTGGCAAAAAGCTCAATCATCATTGGATACTCCCGTGACTGTGGATTCGTGAACCTGTAAAACTGGGCTTCACCAGTACTTTTATTCCGATGTTCATATCCTCCCGCCACCACATACTCCCAGAAACGATTTGTGAATCCCGAATCCACAGCTTCAACAATCAACACAAGGTCAATGTCTTTTGTAGACCTAAACCCCAAGCCGCCATCTGTCATTAGAAGATCACAAGCCGTGCCGCCGATAATCGCATATTGTTCTTCATAGCCTCTGAACCACTCTCGAAAGCTGTCAATTCCTCTTACCATTGAGTTCCTCCCACACACTTGTCAGCATCTCTTCAACAGCTTCCTCTATGCGCTCATCTTTGTCTGCGCTTAATGCCAGTGCCAGAGAAAGCTTATCCACACAATTCCCGCCGGACAGTTTTCGAGGGTCATATCTCCATAATTCTACTGCACACTGATCATCTGAACTTTGCAGTTTGTTGGATGCTTCTTTTTCCCATGTAGCTACACTGCCTGCAGCAAAGCATTCTACCACCGGTGGGTTGATCATCGAATACTCGGACAATGCAGAATATCCACTCAGCAGCAGGTCCGTTTTAATATTTGTTTTGGGGATGTATAATGTCCTCTTTACCGGGTTACACATGATATCCCTCGACGCTGAAAACACTTCTTCCGGTGTCTGATCCGAATAAATGACCTTCTGCACACCTCGTTTTTCAGTTTTGATAACCCCCATCTCCTCCAATTGCCTCGACGCTCTTGAAATCGATGTCGCTGTAAAACCAAGTTTCTGTGATGCGTTACTGGTCAACAGTTCTCCGCATCCATGGTAAATATAGAAAAGCAAAAGCAGCTGCGCCGATGGAAGCATGGTTGTAATATCCTGTTTCTCACCATCCCCACGCTCCTGTAAATAAACAGCCATAAATGGAAGGTATATTTGCTTACCTTCTACAACAAAGGGAATATGATCCCGAAGGAGATATTCCTTCTGTCGATATGTCAGATGTGCCGGAATCAGGACAGCCGGAGCTTTCGAAGTGTTTACGATCCTATCAAGATGTTTTTTCACAGCACTTACAGCTTCTATTTCGCCCTTCGGATAAACGAATATCGCAGTTTTTCCGTCTAAAGTAACCCACTGCAATTTGTAACGGGCATGAATAAAGTTAGGCATCGAGGTCGTTACATCATCCTTATATACAACGCGGATTCCTAACACTTGATTCAAATACTCCACTTCTTTATCCCCCTTCTTAACATTTATCCGCATTGTAACTTTTTTTCTGTCTTAAATCAATATTAAAGTTATATCATTTGTAACAGGGTGAATCAGATTATAGTCCCTGCACCTCAATCATCATTGTCCTTCCATTGCAAGAAATAATATAATTTATATGAAATGAAGATGCTAAAGCAGGAGGATTATTGTTCATTAATTTCTCCCCAAAGTGCCGTCTATTAACAAGGCCTTAGAAATCCATCATTTCTTGACGGAATCTCTCTTCATCGCAGAAAACAACGAGTTTGTCTTCTTGTTCCACATCATGCGTGGTATCATGAGTGGCCACCACCCATGACGCATCAGTTCCATAGTCCTTATTCCTCAGGATTGTCACGTATACAAGATCACCAGCCTTTTCTGATCTTTGGCTCATATCCTTCATCTTCTCCGTCCCCTTCGCAGGACACGTATTCGAACTCGTACTGCTCTATAATCTGCTGCAATTTTTTCCTATCGCCGTCCAAGCGGCTCTTCAGAAGAAATTCGTTGTCTGCATTGAACGACATATTCTCTGTGCAGACCTTACCGGATCAATGACTTCTTAACACCAATCAGCTACAGTCTCCTCTATAGGGTCCTTCCATCCTCCCAGCATGTGATCCTCGGTTTGCCTTCATTTATCCAGCGCAGAATCACGTCTACAGGTGCATAGACGCAGGGTTCGTCCCTCATCAGAACCACCTCTGCGTTCAAATCATCCTCCGCATAATAAGCTTCGCAGTCGGGATCAAAAAGCCAGTAAGGATTGGCATGGCAAATCATGACCAGCTTTTCAAGAAGTTCATATTCCACTTCCGATTCATCCCTGCTCCCACGGCGGAACCATCGATCCACCTTCTCAGCTTCCGCGTACTTGTTGATCGGATAAGACAGGAATTTAGCAAAGTCTCTCTGCGTCAGAGGTTTTCCATTTGAAGCTTTCAGCCCCTTGCGGATACGAACCACTTTCTCATGAACAGATGCAGGAACCGGATTATAATAATAGTCACCAGATTCGATGGCATCCTCGTAATCCTGCTCTTCCTGCTCACGTCTGACTGCACAGTCCGCCTCCCACCGCTTATACTCCTCCGCCTGTTTTCGTCTGCCGACCTCTCCCAGCCGTTCATACTCACGCCGGTTATACTCTGCCGCACCCTTTTCACCGATTGCCTTGATCAATGCACCCCTGGCAAGTTTGTAGGTGAGGGGAGACAGCCCTTCATTCTCGATCCGGTGCACACAGCTCTCCAGTTTCTGCCGATTGTCTTTCACGCTCCACTCCGAATGCCCCAGCCGTTCCTCTATAGGTCTGGACGGAGTATCCCACCGATAGCAGGTATCGTAGGGGTTGCGTCTTGCACATTCGTTGATGTACTTCTCCTCCAGCGCTGTTGCTTCAAAGGAGTCCAAAATGCCCAGCCAGTCAATGCTATCCGTCACTTCCTTCGGCGGTATATTTCTCACAAAATCCTCTGTCTTAATGCCCATAGCGTTCCTTCCTCTACCGCGCTATTCTTTTCGCATTGCTGCTCTGTGGGCGGTAAGATGATTTTGCCTTTTAGTAATTTGAATTTGTCAAGAACAATTTGACGTAGCAATTAACGCCGATATAGTAAAAGTTCCCTTCTTGCCCTTCCCAATCGAAGGTCCCTTTTAACATCTTTACCCCAAGAAGACCAGTATTTTCTTCTTTTACGCTGACTTTGTCATGCTCTTCAAGAATATCACAGGCATTGTCCCAGAATCCGCCAAACCCCTTGTTTCTTGAGAACTCAACCACAAATACTGATTTACAACCCGATTGGTTATACTTTCCGATAGCTTTATCGATATGGTCGTCCAAGTATTGCTTTGTTGAATGTATCAACCCCTCATATATTGCTACCGGAATACCGTTTTTGCTGATACGGATATCAAGCTCGCCAGCTCTCTTATCTGTCTTTCCAATCCCCTGCTGTGTTTGATCGGCAATAGTATAGCCAAAACGTGCGATTGCTGAATCCAAGAAATTTCGTACCTCTCGGTTTAAGCCATTTTCATCAAAATTGACATAAGATTCTGGATTGTCCGCTATCTTCGCACAGGCTGAAATGAATTCATGGGGAAGGTCAATTATTGAAGAATCATCTGTCACCTTCTCAAATCCATCGATATAATTCCTACCAGCCATTGTGATATAAGCATTATCAAGCCATACAGTCAGCGGGCCTCTTCGCTGCTCACTTCCCACAAATATTGCTCCAGAAATCAATCCTTCCTCTTGGATTTGTTTGATTGCACGGTATGCTTCTCTCCTCTCATAACCAAAACAATCCTCTGGGATTTTCATCTCTTTATAAAGAGCCATAAGAATCTCGTAAATCTTTTCCTTAGTCAATGATACACTTCCTACTTGTTCATCAAAAAAATGCCTACCAGCTTGTGTTAACGTGATATCCGCCCCATTATCATAAAACCTGGGCTTCGTTATCATCCCCGCTTCTTGAAGTCTTGTGAGCTGACCATTCCGCTCATTGTACCAATGGAAGTCACTCATCGGGATAAATACGCTACCGGTCGTGCGTTCGCCATACCGTTTTATAATAAGCTGTAACGTTTCTATGAGTTCAATGTCCATTTTATGCCCTCGTCTGAAGCCGCTCACAACTGCTTTTCCACAGCATACTGATGTATTAATCCAGCAAGTTGCTTCTGCGACTCCATGAGATCGTGACTCGACGTGTTGCTATCAATTAGACCAGCAGAGGAATGCGATAATGGATTATCATTCCTCAGTTTATGTGCTTTTTCTATGATTGAATCACAATCAGTTATCCCAGTATACAAGCTTTTGAAAGCACTTTCTTTGTAATACCCTTTATAATTAGGTTTTTTACACTTTGAATCTACTCCAGCTTTAAATGCCATGTCTGCAGATATTCGGTCAAAAAAGTTCTTGTAGTACGCATAAGCGCCAAGGTAATTAGCCCTGTTCTTTTCACACAGACTCATAAAATAAAGGAAAGTGGCTTTTGAATCATTTTCGATACATCTCAAATACCGATTGTATTTTTCCTTCTTTACCTGACAAATAAAGCTTGTCTTGCACCCATAGTAATAATAGGAATACAGATCTGGATTATTCACATAAATAACATTTAAGAGGTCAATATGCTGGAACTTACTCTGGATGAGATATGCAATCGCAATAGTCGTATCATATGAATTCCATACACCACCCCGTGACCTAATGAATAGCTGGTTCAGCATTGCCTTCACTGCTTTATTATTTCCAGACTGCATTACCATAACAGACAGCCTTTTGGGATCAATCGAAAGGAACGAAACGTCTTTATTGATTATCTGCACCAGAATTCTTGATATTTCTGGTTGTTTTAACTCCGTTTGATTCTCATATACCAGATAATTGAGCACCTCTTCTGCTGTAAACTCGATATCCTCAGAGGAAAAGTGCTTACCTATCAGTTTCGTATACTGATCATTCGTTAGTCCTTGCCCACATAGTCTTTCGTATATCTCATTCAGGAAGCCCTGCAGCTTGCCAGTAAAGAACAGTCCAATATCCGCTTCTTCTCCATTGACATATTCATCATAAAGCGATTTCTTCAGTTCATCATTAATCTCAGTCGTTTCTTTTATTGCACATTTCTTCGTATTCAAAGCTAGGCCATGCTTTTTCAGAATTGATGAGTACGCGTTTCTCACTGTGTTATACACAGGTGTCAGTTGATCCAGGGACTTGTCTGACGAAAACAGAATGTACAGATCATCCACATACCGAATCATCTGGAAAGATGATACATCGTCAATCTTCGTTTTGATGAACTCATACAGTTCACAATCGATGGCATCGAGATAAATCACTGTTGGGAAGGATATCTCGTAATGAAAAATCATAGAAATATCTGCCTGAGGCGACATCCTCAATATTGTTAATGCGAGATTTTTGTTGTTCCTTATCATAGACATAGACCTGATGCTTTCCAGGCACTTCCCAGGCTTTTAGATAACACTGTGGCACATAATGTTGTTTCTTTGTCTTCTCTCCCATGTGTGTATTCTTAATTCACTACTAATCCGGCCCTAATTGACTGTAGAATTAACTATTCCATAATGTGAGTAGGCCATATGTTTGTAAAATCTCATCGCATAGTGATACCGTATTCATAATAGGTGCCTGATATGAATCTGGCGAATAGTTGAAGGACATTTCGTTAATACATTGATAGAACAAGAAAAGATTCTCTGTCTCTGGGCAATATTTAAAATTTTTGGGAGGCCATGTAATCATAAATGACACCTTTGTTTCCTATTTTTCTCTTTATCCCGAGATGCATCCTCAAGCAACTTCATGTTTGTCTTGGTTATACATCCACCATCCTGCTCTAACGATAACCTGTAGTTCTTCTATAGTTTCCCAAGAATCAAGATCAACATATTTCCCAAGCGGTTTCTTTAACCTATCTACAGCCCAGTCGAGCAGTCCTTTACCTGGTTCAAAGATGTGCTGATTCTCATAGTTATAGGCCAGATTGCCGGAATCATCAGCAGCTGGCTCATATTCATAATCAAGATCCATGGTCTGAAGGATTTTGTAAATCATCTGTATTTCAATCTTTAGAACTTTTCTATATCCACTGACCGCATTTGTATTCTTCTCTCCGTGAACTTCCGCTTCAAAAGCTGACTTTATTACTTCTAAACGATATTCATAATAATCATTGTCAAGGCGATTTGTGTTTTCCTTTAGCAGAGTAGATATATCGTCTAAGTCCTCCCCTGAGAGAGTAATCGGTGTGTTTCTCCATTTTTCACACCACTGGTCAGTGATCTCATCTACCCTCTTCATCAAGGTATTCAAATAATCATATCTCTTAGTTGCAAAACGCATGACTTCTGCAAAGCTAATGTCGAAAAACTCATAATCCTTATTTGGATCGTTGCTATAGATAATCACACTAAAATCGCCTGATTCTCCAAAACCTCCTCCAGACCAGGACGCAAATCGTTTTTCACCTTTAGCTGTCCCGTCCAAATTGGTAGGGTGAGCTGCAAAAGCCGCCCGTATTTCTTTCCAGTAGCGGTTATCGTCAATGTTTTTCTTAAAAATGCTCTTGTCATCAGTAAACGGAATACTGATTGTATCATAGAAAACCCGATGTAATTGCTGTATTCCTTCCCACATTACATCAATACAAGATAGGAAGGTGATGACCTTAACGCTGGCTTGATCAGTATTGGTACGCTCCAGAGTTGAAGTGTCAACACCCGCCACGCCTACCTGAATCCAATCCATTGCAGAACAGATTACATTCCATCTGTTCTTACCGTTATAGTTTCGGTAAATCCTCAGAATTAAATCGTAATCGTTGATTTTGTTTCGAAAGGCATTTATTAAAGATGCTTCCATACACTTCTCGTTTGTCTTTTTTCCCATATGTATGTCAGATGATTTCTCCTCCCTGGCAAGAACTATTCGTACATCCACAGATGTGGTGGAGAACAAACATTTCTAAAGGATTGGGGTGGGTGCAAAATCTTCTTAGCGCCCGCACACCGATAAATCTATTTTTAAGAAATCCGTGATACTATACCTGTTCCCAGTACCAGTCAGCATCCGTCGCTTCTTCTGCGAGACTCATCGAATGAGTCTGATCTGCCCTGACATCGGGACACCTGTCTTACTTGCAGCTGTCATATCCTATCCTCCAAATTGTAGTGAAATGATACAGAAACATTTCCTACATTTTTAGAGGAATCAAGAGATGTCAGCCATCCGCACCTTTATTTAGCGCTTACACACATTCATCAGATTTGTTATTATCCATTATACACATACACTCCTGCGGTTTCCAGTTGAAATCACTTGGTCAGACTCACTATAATTCTATCATCACTCAAAATACTATCACTTATGTGAATTATAGCGTTTTAAAACAGGCGCGTGTCAATAATCTGCCCATCCCATTAACACGCGCCTCTGTTTGCTCTGTTTCTTACTCCTCCTGCTCCTTCACTCTCACCTTCAAATCCTTGGTGGCGGTTTCGCCGTCGATCTCGCTTTTCAGGCTGTAGGTAACGGTATAGCGGCCGTCCTTTTTCATATTCAGGTCGCCGGAGAGGCGGACGTGGTAGATCATGTCCTTTCCGTTTCTGTCCAAAGCCGTCTCAATATATTTCCTGTAGTCGAACTCGTCGCCGACTTTGAGACGCACCTTCTCGTCAGTAAGTTCGAGGAGCGGGCCTTTGTCCGGCAGGTTGTCGGGAATCTCGTATTCCTCCTGCTCATAGGTGTTTGCGGCAGCAAGGGCTTCCGCATTCGCCGACTCGGGCTGCTTTGCAAAAAAGATCAGAAAGGCGAGTACGATTGCGTTTACCACAGTCAGGATCATCAAGACCGATTTCATAAGGGGCTTGTTCTGATAATCTAAAAAGTCAATAAAGTTCATCTCATTGTGCTCCGTATGTAACAGTATCAAATATTTCAGATTGTATCCTTCGGAATAAAACAGTACTCGTTCATCATGGGCATCCTAAATGCTCTTGGTTGTTTTGTTCTTCACCACAGGTGCCATGTGATTCCCTTCTTGTAATTACACCGCACCGGTTCACTGCACTGTGGCGATTCATTGCACCGCAGCGATTCCTGGCACGAAGCAACAAGCCGGACGAAGACAAAGGATAAAGGCTTTACATGTCGACACACAGGTTTTCATTAAAGCAGCTATGCCAGAAGACATTCAGTAGCGCACCTTCCCCTCAGCCACAGCCTTCAGGTGCTCACCGTACGGGCTCTTTCCATAAGCCTTGGCGCTCTGTGCCAGCTTCTCTTTATCAATGAAGCCGTTAATATAAGCGATTTCTTCCGGGGCAGAGATCACGATCCCCTGACGGGACTGTATTGTCTCTACGAAGTTGGCGGCCTGCAGCAGGCTGCTCATGGTGCCGGTATCAAGCCAGGCGAAGCCTCTGCCCAGCAGCTGGACATCAAGCAATCCGTCCTTAAGATACATTTCATTCAGCGTAGTGATTTCAAGTTCTCCGCGAGCAGAGGGCTTTACCTGATTGGCTCGTGCGCTCACGCCCGCCGGGTAGAAATAAAGGCCTGTCACAGCGTAGTTGCTCTTAGGTTCCTGAGGCTTCTCTTCTATACTGGTAACCCTGCCATTCTCATCAAAAGCTACCACGCCGAAGCGCTCAGGGTCGGGTACATAATAGCCGAAGACGGTAGCTCTGCCGTTTTGTTCAGCATCTTTCACTGCTGCCTTCAGCAGGGTCCTGAATCCATTCCCGTAGAAAATGTTATCGCCCAGTACCATTGCACCGGCTTCGCCACCCAGGAACTCTTCTCCAAGAATGAAGGCCTGGGCCAGGCCGTCCGGGCTGGGCTGTACCTTGTAAGAAAGAGAAATACCGAACTGAGAGCCATCTCCAAGCAGGTGTTCGAATCTGGGTGTATCATCAGGTGTGGAGATTATCAGAATATCTTTTATACCCGCCAGCATAAGGGTGCTAAGCGGATAATAGATCATCGGCTTGTCATAGATCGGGAGCAGCTGCTTGCTCGTCACTTTGGTAAGCGGGTAGAGTCGTGTGCCGGAACCGCCAGCGAGTACAATCCCTTTCATCGTTTTACGTCCTTTCCAGTAACTGTTCTGTATGCAGTCTATTTACAGCCACTTCTCCGCCCAGGAAAAGTCCTGGGTAGCGAATGCTTCGTGCTTTTCGTCCTTCTCGCTGGTCTTATAGGGGACATCCAATTCAGGCCACTGAACAGCGATGGTGGGATCGTTCCACGGAACGCCGCCTTCAGAGGTGGGATCGTATACATCCGTGCATTTATAGACGAACTCCGCTGTGTCAGACAGAACGAGGAAGCCGTGGGCAAATCCTTCAGGGATGTAAAACATGTTCTTTTTCTCAGAACTCAGTGTCACACCAACCCATTGGCCATAGGTTTCAGATCCGGGTCTGACATCCACAGCGACGTCATAGACTTCGCCGTGTGTGACGCGGACAAGCTTGCCCTGTGTATGATTCTTCTGGAAATGGAGACCACGGAGGACACCCTTTGTACTGCTGCTCTCGTTATCCTGGAGGTAATTTACAGGCAATCCTGCTGCCGCATAATCGGGGGCTTTAAAGCTCTCCATAAAATATCCACGGCTGTCGCCGAACACCTGCGGCTGGATGATCACAACTCCCGGTATTTTCGTCTTTTCAAATGTGAATCCCATTATAACTGTGCCTCCTTCAGATAACGTCTTACTGCGTCCTGCCATGTAGGTAAAGGTTTAAACCCAGCCTTGACCAGCTTCGATTTCTCTAACCGGCTGTTAAAGGGTCTCGCAGCAACGGACAGACCATACTCGGCGGTTGATACGGGGATGACTGTGGTTGTCAGCCCATATCGCCTGTAAAATTCTACGCAGAAGTCATACCAGCTGATATATCCGCCCTCATTGGTAGCATGATAATATCCATACTTCTCTGTTCCGATCATGTCGACCAATAGCCGGGCAAGATCAAGTGTATAAGTCGGTGTACCGATCTGATCATTCACCACACGAACTGTGTCGTGTGTCTTTCCAACATTAATCATGGTTTTGATGAAGTTCTTGCCATTGAGGCCAAACACCCAGGCAATACGGACAATGAAATATTTTGATAAAGTTGAGGATACCGCCAGCTCACCATCCAGCTTACTCTGTCCGTAGACATTCAGCGGTGCATAGCACTTATCATCCGGCTCCCAGGGCCGCTCGCCCTGTCCGTCGAAAACATAGTCAGTAGAAAGATACAGCATCTTGGCATCGATTGCTTTCGCCGCATCAGCGATGTTCTGCGTGCCCACTGCGTTGATTTTGTGTACGATATCTTTCTTCTCCGGATCTTCCGCGCCGTCCACATTGGTCCATGCAGCACAATGAATAATGGCATCCGGTTTAACCTCAGTAATTGTCTTTAAAACAGCTTCCCGATCTGTAATATCGAGTTGCACATAAGGAGCACTCACAACTGCACTTCCGTCCTGAATACCAGCATAAGCCGGCTGAATATCCGACCCTACAGCTTCTCCACCGCGGCCAATGATTTCATTTACACAATCATGTCCAAGCTGTCCGCAAACACCTGTAACGAATAATTTCATGATGTCAACCCCTTACTGCCTGTTTTTATACATGTCAGCGTAGTAGCTCTGATAGGCGCCTGATGTAACTCTGTTCATCCACTCTTCGTTTTCCAGATACCAGTCGATCGTCTTCACAATGCCAACCTCAAATGGAGTTTCCGGATACCAGCCAAGGTCATTCCTGATCTTGGTCGGATCGATCCCGTACCGGCGGTCATGGCCGAGGCGGTCTTCCACATGTTTGATAAGGTCTTCTGATATTCCCTCATCCTGGAGTCTGTCATGCAACTGCTCAATGTCTATTCCAATTGCAGTCAACGTAAAACATATATATTTGATTGATCACGGTGTTTATTTATAATATCTGCAATTCCTGCACTAATTTCAGGCAGAATATAGCTGTTAGAGCGCCCGCTTACGATTGCCTTAATAAAATCCACTAATTCAAATCGAATTCCTTCACCGTCAAGCTGATAGAAAAACCTTTTATTGTCTTCCTGATGCTCGAAACGAACTTCAAAATAGTCTGTTTTCCACCATGGAGCCGGTACATAGATATATCCTTTTGTGCCGGAAATAACCAGTTCACCTTCCGATTTAACACCTAACCCCACTTTAATACTTGCGACTGCATTATTATACAGGAAACTGACTTTTGTGAAAGCATCAATGTTTTTCTCTTCATTCCAATATTTGGTTACAAGTCTGAAATTCACATAATCTGTTCCTAAAATCTGCAGAACCGGCAGCAGAGCAGTAGGTCCCCAGGTATTAATACTGTTCCATCCGCACTCGGCATGATATGGATCCATTTCCGCAAGCGATGTACATGTTGCATCAACGGACAATACATCTCCGATAATCCCTCCTTTTATAAGCAAAAGCAGGCGGCTATATGCCAGAGAATACGCTGTTTTAATCGCTTCAACCAGAATAAGCTCATTTCGTGCGGCAAGGTCATATAGTTCCATTACCTGCTCTCTGGTTTCAGCAACAGGGGATTCACAGAGTACGTGTTTGCCTTTCTGTAATGCTCTTTTTATCAGTTCATAATGTTTTGACGGATAAGAGCAGATATACACAGCGTCGCTGTCATCTAATAACTGCTCATAATCTGTCTTCACCTCTATTCTATTCTTATTGATAGTTTTAGAAGCAGAATTCACGGATTCGGCTCCTCCGTGCATATGCTCCTCTTCTTCCTCTATCATTTTGTAAGGGGTTATATCATCAGAATAAACACCAATGATTTCAAGACCATTTACAAAACGGCATTCGTTGATATATTTTCCGACAACCTTCGGCTTTCCTCCCCCGACTATTCCGAGGCGTATCCCATTTATCTTTGAACGCAGTTCTGTGCTGGATATTCCTTCTGTTCTGTCCAAATAGATAACCCTGCAATACTCCTCAAGATAATCAAATTTCCCTTTCCAGTCAGAACCTATTGCAAAAATATCAACATTATATCGTCGAATATCATCTATTTTTTGCCCAGAATACTCTTCAACTATAATCTGGTCTGCGATGCCGGTTTCCTTTACTGCTTCAATTCTCTCCATCAGAGACTGACGAACATTTATCTTTCCTCTCGATCTGTCAAAGTCCTCTGACGTAATACCTACAATTAGGTAATCACCCAGTTTTTTCGCACGCTCCAGAAGACGAATATGTCCATAGTGCAACATATCGTATGTACCATAAGTAATAACTGTCTTCATTTTCTTCATCCCAAAAGTTAATTACGTACTCTTCCGGATTTCAATTTATATTCATAGCTGCTAACACCGAAAGCGTGTGGATCTGCATGATATCTTTCCAAAACACCTTTAAACACAGCATCATATTCCGGTATAAAAAGTTCGTCTTTATTTAAAACATGCGTTACAATCTCTTCCGCAAGCTGTCTGGTGAGGCTGAAGTCATTATCGCCACCATTAAAACGTGTCCCTTTTATTGATCCGGGAGAAACATTCAGGATTCTATTTGAGCTTCCGTTCACCTCTAATTCTATGTTTACGCTCTCAATAAAGCGGCATATGGCAGCTTTTGATGCTGCATATACTGAAAACATAGGAGAACTAATCAAACCTGCAATCGATCCCATCATTCCACAGTAAAAATCCCTGTCATTCTGTATACGACTATAAAAGAGTCGTATTATCTTGATTCCCGCCAGGGTATTCACCGCAATCATATCTTCAATTTCAGAGCAGGATATATTTTCAAAATTGGTTACTCTTCCGAACCCAGCCGTAATCATCAAAAATTCAATATCTCTGTCCATGGCCAGTTTCTCAAAAACAGTATTATCCATTTTGGTAAGATCGCAGGCATGAAAACAAAAGCTATCATTCGAAAGATCGGCTTTTTCATCCGGAGCAACTCTATCGACAATTTCCACAAAATATTTTCTGGCGATCATATTTTTTGCAATAGCCAATCCAATGCCATTGCTTCCGCCTACGATAAGTGCTTTTTTCATAGCTTTTCCTCTAAATATGGACTGCCGGAATAAATTAACCGATTATATTTCAGTTAAAAGGATACTTCCGTCCGTTATCGCCGTTCTTAATTTTGTCACTTCAATCAGATTGACTAATTCCTGAATCCGTGAAGTTGATTTTTTCAAAGGCTCGTAAAAGCCCATAGTTACAGTGTTTATCGTATGTTTTTGTCTAAGATAGCTATTCA
>OCTX012270996.1_pt1 | contig 14148 bp, 11 predicted proteins | sample 1539691 | NCBI WGS metagenome assembly OCTX01 (sample SAMN02144231, study PRJEB22623) | gut metagenome | biome: sheep rumen | host: Ovis aries | place: New Zealand | reverse complement strand
CAGACTGTTCCGCTCGAAGAACGAGTAGAGACTGTCCTTGGGCACCATCAGCAAGTAGGTGGGCAGACTGAGGTCATAGGGGGTGTGATGTTCGTTCTGGATTCGTGTCAGCATGATCTTCGCTGTGTTCAGCGTATCGTTGTCATGGTTTTTCACGATCTCGTCAACAGGTATGGTCAGTTCGGTGAAGATACCTGCCGGACTCTTCACATACGTGCAATTGTTGTCAGCCACGAGTCTGGCAATAGATTGCTTGTCGTTTGTCACCCTTGTTGTCTGCAACACCTCCTCAGTCCCGGAGAAGGCCGTGGATCTCGTGATGATCTTGTCGCCAGACTTGATCTTGTAGAAGATGTTCAGCCAACTGATGCTCACGTAGGCCATCGAGCCTATGCCGTCCTTCATCTGTACGTAGAAACCAGGACAGACATTGTGAACAAAGCGATAAGCGTTCTTGAAGTTCTCCTTATTCTCAAAGTACTTACGCATCACGTAGGTACCATAGTTGTTATAAGTCTTACCGTCCTTGTCGGTATAAGGCTTGTTCAACGCAATGCGAATTCTCGGCAGGTAATCAGCACTCTTACGGACACTGTCCTTGAGGGTTTGGTCAGCCAGCGTATATGCCATATCAACCTTGAGACCGTTCTCACGCAGATAGCCGTTGGCAGCAGGATCGAAGTTCGAATAATACAACACATTCTCTTCCATGGGTTTAGCCATCTCGTTGAGGGAAAGCTTCATGGTGGCAAGAGAGTCACCGTAGAAACTGTTATAGAAGAGTTCTACGACACAGGAGTCGGCCACCACCTCACCATCGATCTTACTCTCAATGCTGTCTTTGTTGGTAAAGACATTATTGTTAAGCGTGGTGAACTGTACCATAAAGTCCCCTGTGATATAGGTACCCGTCTCCGGGTCTTTGATCCTGCCTAAATAGCCCGTGGCACTGCGTGAGAGAACGGAGTCGGCCACAATAGAACGGGACGACACCTTAAAAGAGTCGGTGGCTATTTTCAGAATGGCTGTGTTATCCGTCAATGACGAACCAATAACGTCCGTCGTTTCATCGCAGGCTGTCACCAGCATCATCAGTAGTGACAGACCTGCCAGAAGTTTTGCTTTCATTGAATCTGATACTAAAATCGATTAATTCTATCATTCCTCAGTGTGACCGTACACCTCATCGTAGAACAAGTCGTAGGGCTCACTGATATTGTCTTCACCTGGATATCTCATCACAGGTACTCCATTGCCGATGGCATAGTTGAGTAATTCAGGATTCACCGCACTACCGGCTTCCACCACACCGTCGGAATAGTCGATGGCGAGTTTGCCCAGCTCGGTGAAGTCGAATTTCTCATTGTATTTCTCAAGCAGGGATTTCTTGGCATCTTTAAACTCAATGCAGTTCCTGAAATTCTCGCCTAAGTCGTTCTTCAGCTCTTTGCTGAAAAGAGAGGTGATCACCTTGGTGTTGGCGAACGACGGCTCCTCATGGTAGGCTGTCTTGATGTAGAAGGGAATCACGCCGCTCATCCATCCCTGACAATGGATGATGTCGGGCACCCAACGGAGCTTCTTCACCGTCTCCAGCACACCCCGTGCGAAGAAGATGGCCCGCTCACCGTTGTCAGAATACTCCTCACCGTTTTCGTCTGCCTCCATCAGTCTCTTGCTGAAGTAATCATCGTTGTCGATGAAATAGACTTGTATGCGGGTCTGTGGGATGGAAGCCACCTTAATGATCAAGGGGTGATCGGTCTCATCAATGATCAGCATCATGCGCGACAGGCGTATGACCTCATGCAACTGTCCTCTCCGTTCGTTGATGTTTCCCCATTTCGGCATGAACGTGCGTATCTCGTAGCCCTTCTCTTGGATGGCCTGCGGCAGATTACGACCGAGCAGTGACAACTCACTATCGGGCACATACGGAGTGATCTCTTGGTTGATGAATAATACTTTCTTTGCCTTCATGATGATTCCAATTTGCCTGCAAAGTTACGAAAAAAAAATGATATAACCGATTCTTTTGGTTTATTTAACGTGTATTCGGCTTCTGACCGTACAGGGGTTTGATGGTGATTTGCCTGTCGTAGGCAGCCGGTTTCACCCTGTATTCGTCGAGAACATAGACACAAGTACAGCCCACTCCCGTCGTGTTGTAGTCGAGGTTGAGGGTGTATCGGTCTTTCTGTGGCTGTAGCTGATAGGTGAACTGACTCTTGGTCAGATTGTCGGTAGTGAACGGATAGGCATTGAAGTTGAAATGCTCGTTCATGCTGATCTGTACGCCCTGACCTGTCTGATTAAGCAGCTGGACATACCGCGTATCGGTACGCAAGGCATGATCCTGCGGCAGGAGGTATGGTTCGTACATGTCGGCAACGGTCTTGCTCCAGATACCCACGGGATAGCCTGTCTTGCGGTCGGGATAGTTCTCTTCGGGTCCGCGGCCGTACCAGGTGATGTGGTCAAATTCGTTGGCAATGGAAGTCGTGAAGCCAATACGTGGAAGGAGTTCGGGCAGTTTGCCCTGCGGACTCAGATGGTTGTGGATGGTCACCGTTCCGTCATCGTAGAAATGATAGGTGTAGTCGAGTGAGAACCCTGCTAACTGAATTCCTTGAATATAAAGGTCGAGGGCACCGTAGGAAGAGGCTCCGGCCTGTACGAGCTGGTGAACGGTAACGGTTGTCTCATGATCACGATGGTTCAGTTGTACTTCTGTCGGTCGGGTGAGCAGTTGGTTCAGTCCCTTGGAATAGAATAGGGTCGATACCATGTTACCCCAGCCTTCAGCATATCCTCCATCTACACGGAAGGCATCCCAGGAGTCAAACTCATTGGCAAGGGGAGCACGCCACAGGTTGAAGGTCACAGGCTCTTTAAGCAGCGTCTTTCCCTCAACCTCTATCTGTTCGAGGTTACCGGTTACCTTGCTGATGCGGTAGCTGAATCCCTGTCCGCTGATCCTGATCTCCTTGTCGTTCTCTTCTGTGGTTACATGGTCGGCAGATGCCTTCAGGAAGGGAGCAGGCCTATTCCACGATGTCAGTTCCAGCTGATCCCATGCCACTTCATGTCCTGCCTTGGCCCAGACCTCGTCTTTTTTGATGGAAGAGGTGATCATGACACGGTATTCTTTTCCTGCGACAAGAGTCGGCTTGTGGTAAGGAATCCTGACGATTTGTTTTTGTTGAGGTTGGGTGGAGAACTGGATGTCACCTTCTTCCAGTACGTTACCGTCTGCCATCAGCCTCCAGTGGGAAGCATATTGAGACAGGTCGGTGAAGAACAGACGGTTGGTGACCTCTGCCTCCCCCGTGTCGGCATCGAGCAGTCGGATACTGATGGGCTGGGTGGTCCACTTCATCTGTTTCATCTCGGGTTGTACGGTACGGTCGGGCCAGATACTGCCGTAGGTACGCATGTTACCGCCAATCGTGAAGAACGTACCTTCATCACCGTTGCCGTCGAAGGTGAGATAGAGGACAGCCTCGTCTGCGCGACCTTCACCGTCGGCCAAGCATTTGTCATAGATGGCTACATTGTCCATCAGGGCATCGGCGGTATAGATGGTCTGGGGATCTTGTGCGTGGTTACCCGCAAAACGTCCGATGTTGATCGGGTAGGGGAAATTGCTCAGCATACCGCGCTCCGTGGGTTGGTTTCCTCGTCTGAAACGGTTGGTCTCCCTTTGGGGAAGGGTCGGCTCCGTGCCTTTCAGCTGACCGTCGATGTAGAGTTTCATCTCTTTCCCGTCCCAGGAGGCTGTGACATGATGCCAGGTGCCCACCCAGTTCGTTGGCAGATCTACAGTAAGCGCATGCTTGATGCCTGAATGGAGATAGAACTGCAGCTTGTCGTTCCCTTTCTGCACCACACCGAATTGTGTGTTCCCCTTCGTGATGTAGGGAGCACCTTCATAGATCCCGCTTAACTCTCCTGGTTTTACATCGAAAGCGATGGTCAAGGCATTTCCCGTAAGTTCCACATTCTTACTACGATACACTTCCACCCATTCATCGTGTCCGTTGAGGCATAATACCCCTTTCTCTACCTTCGCGTTACCCATCAAATGAACAGGAGTATGATAAGGAGAGCTGTCGGACAACGGACGGATATGATCTGTGAGACCAGGGTTGACAAAGTCCCAGATGGCACCGCCCATCAGTCGCGGATGCCGTCGTATGACGTCCCAGTATTCATCAAGTCCACCACCTGCATTTCCTGCCACGGAGAGGTATTCATCCATGAACGACGGACGGGGGTCTTCACTCTCTGGAACCATCGCAGTGTTCATTTCCAGCTCATAGGGCGTAGGGTAGCGTGGTCCGATGATATCCTCACCGGGATGGGCATAGGCGTTTCCACCGTACATAAAGTAGCGAGTGGAGTCGTATTTCTTTCCTTCTTTCACCACCTCGGTAATCAGCGGTCCTTCACCACTTTCATTACCTGCGCTCCAGAAGAGGACACACGGGTGGTTACGGTCGCGAAGTACCATCTGACGGACACGCTCCTGATACATGGACAGGAACTTCTGGTCGTTCGATATATATTCCGTAGCATGGGCCTCTGTGCCAGCCTCGTCGATGATGTACAGACCATACTCATCAGCCAGTTCGAGATACTTATTGACGGGAGGATAGTGTGAGGTGCGTACGGCATTGAAGTTATGCTGCTTCAGAATCTCCATGTCCTTGCGGATGGTCTCCTCGTTCATGACATGCCCCAAAACGGGATGCTGCATGTGCGTGTTGGTGGCATTGATCTTGATGGGCTGTCCGTTGAGGTAGAACACCTGATGACGGATCTCGGTCTCCTTGAATCCCATCTTACTGCTAATCTGCTGCATGACATTACCCGACTCCGACAGCAGTTCAAACTTCAGGTTGTAGAGCACGGGAGTCTCACAAGTCCATTTGTCGGGATTGGTAACTAGTGAGGTGAGCTCAACCGATTTCTTTCCTTTGCCGTCCATCACGAACTTGTCGGAAAGCATCTCCTTGACCTTCACTCCCTTTGCGTCGCTTAATGTGGCACGTACGGCGTAGGCAGCACTCATCTCCTCATATTTCTTTACGTCGATATTCACCTTCAGGGTCGCATCCTTGTATTGGTCGTCAAGATCCGTCGTGACATACCAGTCGAACAGGCGTGTCTTGGGTGTGGCATAGAGCGTGACATCATCACAGATACCCGCCAGACGCCAGTAATCCTGTCCTTCGAGATAATAGCCGTCAGAATATTTGAGCACGCAGACGGCCAGTGTGTTCTTTCCTGGTTTAATGTAAGGTGTTACATCATATTCTGCCGGTTCCTGTCCACCCTCGTTGTAGCCCACCTGTTTACCGTTGATCCATACAAACGATGCACTCTGAGCCTTTTCGATGCGCAGGAAGACCTGTTGCCCTTTCCATTGAGAGGGAATGGTGAAGGTACGGCGATAGGCACCTGTGGGATTATACTCTCTCGGTACGAACGGTGGATTGGCCTTGAAGGGAGCAGCGACATTGCGGAACAACGGATCGCCAAATCCCTCCATCTCCCAGTTGCTCGGAACATGGATACTCTTCCACTTGCCGTCCTTGAATTCGGGCATGAAGAAATGCTGCGGTACCTCCTCAGGGGTGTTGGCAAAGAAGAATCGCCAATTCCCGTTGAGTGACAGATGCTGGTCTGCCAGATAGTAGGCATGGCCCTCTTCCTGGTTTTCCTCATAAACAGAAGTGTTCTCAATGTAATCGTAGATGTGGTTAAGATACTGTGCGTTCAACTGCAATGAACAGACTGCTAAAAGACTAAAAGTCCAAATTCTTCTATACATACTGTTGGGTTGTTGTTAATAGCATGATGGATGTAACTTATTAAGTGCAAAGGTACACTTTTTCAGTGAAAAAGAAGCCACTTTGTATATAAATTTCCTTAATCAGTGTTATTTAATACATTATATAATACCTAAATACACGTTTCTGATACCCTCTTCACGTGCTACTTCCTTCGCCTCCTTCAGTGTGTGAATGGGCGTCGGAGGGATGTCATTCATCTTGTATCGTGGGAAGAAACGACTGAAGTGTAATGGATTATTGGCAAGACCGTTGTCTGCAATCCATCGGCACATTTGCCGGACCATCTGCATGTCATCATTCACTCCTGGGATGATGAGATTCGTCAGTTCTACCCAAACACCAGCGTTATGCATGGCAAGGATGGTGTCGAGGACAGGTTGCAGATGACCGCCGCTTACCTTCATATAGAGGTCATCGCTAAACGATTTCAAGTCGATATTGGCAGCATCGAGATAGGGTAGGAGGTCCTTCAAAGGCTCCTGACAGACGTAGCCCGCTGTGACGAGGATGTTCCAAAGACCGTTTTCATGTGCCAGTCTGGCCGTGTCGGTGATATACTCAAGATAAGTGAGTGGCTCGGTATAAGTGTAGGCAATACCAGGACAATGATGCTCTTTGCAGATTTCTACTACTGCTTGAGGAAGCAGGTTGTAATAACTTGATTCATTGGGTGATACCTGCGAAATCTCATGGTTCTGACAATTCAGACAACGGAAATTACAACCTGTACATGCGATCGAGAGGCAGGTCGTACCAGGATGGAAATGATACAGCGGTTTTTTCTCAATCGGGTCGATGGCCAGCGAACAAGGTTTGCCATATACCTCACTGACAAGTATCCCGTTCTCATTCTTCCGACTACGGCACACTCCCACTTTGCCATCGGCAATACGGCAGTGGTGCGGGCATAGCAGACACACTACCCGTCTATCCTCCAGTTTCTGATAATACCTACATTCTATCATCTGTGCCGTATCCATTGAAATGATCTTTCCTCCTTCATCCTTCATCTTTCATCTTTCATCTTTCCTCTTTCATCTTTCCTCTTTCCTCTTTCCTCTTTCCTCCTTCCTCTTTCATCTTTCATCTTTCCTCTTTCATCTTTCCTCTTTCCTCTTTCCTCTTTCATCCTTCATCTTTCCTCTTTCCTCCTTCCTCCATCATTTAAAACACGATGGCTTCATAAACATAGAGTTCCGCATCCCGCCAGCCATCCCATCCGATACCAGCCTTGTCCTGCGCACAGTGACCGACAAACTCCTCTTTCGTCCAGTTTACCTCATCGGCAACCTGCGGCAGGAATGTTCCACTGTGATAACCCCGTCGGATATAGATCCCATGACGGTGCAGTTCAAATTCATCCAGACTCTGTATGCGCCGCATGGGTGTGAGCACAGAAATCTCAATGTCGATATCCTCAAGCTCCTCCAAGGTAACAGGCATGAATCGCGGATCTTCAAAGGCTGCTGCACGGGCCATCTCACTTACAATCTCATGCAGGGGAACGTCCTCGCCAAAGTGTCCGATACACCCACGTAGCTTTCCATGCTTATGCAATGACACAAAGGCACCACACTTTCTTTTCAGTGTAGGGCTTATCGTCATTGCTGTCCTTCTGCCGTTCAACGAATCTTTGATGCTCGTGAGGGCAATCTCTTTCAGTATTCTCTTCTCTTCATCCGACAGTGAGAACTCTTGTGATGTCTCACGTAGAATCGCAAACGCATGGTAGCCCACAACGCGGTTATGGTCGTGATTGTCAATGTCCCCAGAGTTTTGATACAATAGATGCTTCACCTCATACGTACTGTCCATCATCATCAGCAGCGTAGCGATAGCCAGCTCCCCACAGGCACTCGTAGCGAGATTGCGTTTACCACTGCGGGCATTCTTCTCCAGCACAGCGATGAACTGCTCCACGTCACCTGTTTCTATGGCCTTACCCGTCTTGGCATCCACCTCACAGGCATCTTTATATGAGGGATAGTGTGAGAAGTCACTGCTGATGACAAACAGGTTCTCGTCTGTGAAATACGGCTTCAGCACACCGGCTATCCGTTTCAGCTTCCGGTAGTCATTGGTGGAGATAATGATGGGCACGATGGGAGGAACAGCATCCTCACCAAACCGTCTTTGCAGGAAGGGCAGTTGCACCTCCAGACAGTGCTCCCTGTCGTGTGCCTTGGACTGATAAGAGAACACACGGTCTTTCTCTGTCAAGGCCAGAGCCGTCTCATGGTCAACCCTCACCTTGCCCAGTGGCGTGGCATAGTAGTCAGCCTCCGTATTCACCGATGCTCCGTCAAGCCATTCATGATGACTCGGTCCCAGCAGGAAAATCCGTTTGTAAGGTTTATCCGCAGGTATCGACATATAAGCCGATGCCGCAACATTTCCTGAAAAGTAATATCCTGCGTGTGGCACAATCAGTGCTGCCAGATTCTTATAGACCGTCTCGTTACCGTGCAGAGCCAGGAAGCTGTCCACCTCCTCACGCAGTTCCTTGGGGTCGGCCGTATAGAATCTGTTTGCCTGGGTCGCAGGCCTGACCACAGACATGTCCGAGCTTTGCTTTGCTGTCTGTCCGTTACATGTATTCATCATCATGATTGCTGCTATGATCGTTATCAGTGTCTTTGTCATCATTCGTCCTGATGGTATTACCAATGGGGTGGAAGCACGATATTCTCCACGTAATGAGCCTTCTCGAACAACGGTGATATTTCTTCATCGGTGAATCCCGCAATGCCGCATCCGATGCGGGTGACGAGGAAGGTGAGGGTAGGGTGCTCCTTGGCGAACTGGATGAACTCGTCCACATACGGACGGATGGTCTCCACACCGCCTTGCATCGTCGGGATGGCATAGCTTTGACCTTGCAGTCCTACGCCTTGTCCCATAATGGCTCCAAACTTGCGGTAGGCGATATAGGCTGCCCCACCGCCGTGCATTCCCTTCAGGTTGCTGCCAAATACAAAGATCTCGTTCGGCTGCAGTTCCGTAATGAATTGGGGTGTCGTTCGTTTCTTCATCATATTTTCCTTTGCAATAGAATAGTCCATTTCCTCGAAGGTCAGCGGCTTGGACATATTGGTCATCGAACCCGTCATAGATGGTGCTGGCATCGACATCCTGGCATCGCCCATTGGGGTCTCTCTGTGCAGGATCGCCCTCTCGTCTGTCCGTTGCCGTTTGCTGATAATACATGTTTTGATATTTTTCGGCAAATATACAAAAAAAATCCGACCCTTGCTTATTTTTTTCCTAAAAGCTTCTTTAAAGAGATAAAGACATGTCGATAAACAGTATTCACCATTTAAAAAGTTACAATGATGCAAAAGCAAAAAACAAACCCAACGAAGCGAGTTCACAACCTGATTATTGTCGATGAGAGTGGATCGATGTCTGTCATTCGCCGACAGGCTTTCACAGGTATGAACGAAACACTGCAGACCGTCCGTCAGATGCAGAAGGAATATCCTGACCAGGCACAGTTTGTCACCCTGCTTACCTTTGACAGCGGCCACACAACCTGGCATTACGACCATACGCCAGCAGCTCAGACCAAGGACCTCGAATGGAGAGCCTACAATCCTGAAGGATGTACACCTCTTTATGATGCGATAGGAAAGGGTATTTCGAAGACCAACGCACAGGTAGAAGAGGGAGACCACGTACTGGTTACCATCATTACTGATGGTGAGGAAAACAGTAGTGTGGAATGGACGCTGAAAATGGTTCGTACGATGATCGAGAAACAGAAGAAACAGGGGTGGACATTCACATTGATAGGCACTGACAATCTCGATGTTGAGTCTATGGCCCATTCCTTCGCTATCGACGAACACATGGAATTCCAGCAGAGTGAAGCGGGTACGAAGGCTATGTTCGACCGTGAACGACGCAGCCGCCGACGCTACAACCTCTGTGTGTCCGGAAACGCCACTATGCCTGTTGGCTCGTTCTTCAAAGATGAGGACTAACTAATATCGATGATGAAAAATGATCAGAAGTCGTAGCCGATGTTCACGCCGAAGGTAACGCCGTTTTTATGGTTGCTCCAACTCAGGTAAGCCCCGATGGGGCCTATCAGGCTGTTGTAGTAGTAGGCTCCTTGGATGCCCCAGAGTGGCCGGTTCTTGAGCAGGTCAGCGATACTGTTGTCATGTTCGGCCACGTGTCCTTTCAGCAGGAAATATCCGATGCTGCCCAGACGTTGCTGGAATCGGATGCCCACACCGGCGAGTTTGGACTGCATGAATTCAGCATAGGTGAAGCCTGCAAAGGGTATCTGATGTTCGGAATAGATACCGTAGCGATTTCCTCCGAGCATGTTGTATTCCCATACGGGTACATCTCCGCCGAAGATCATTCGGCCGAAGACAACGGGCTGCACGTGGAGGGAATGGGTCATCGGGAACGTGATGCGCCACAGTCCTGATAAGGTAGAGAATCCGATATGGTCCTTCCATCTCAGCAGGTTGTCGGAGAAATATTTGTATTCCAGTTCGAAACGCGTTCCGCTGGTGGTGAAGTACCAGTTGTCTTCGGTGTTATAGTGCAAGCGTGCATTATAGTTGAAGTAATGGCAGTCTTTTTCGTCGAGGAAATACAGGTAACTGTAGTCGCCGATCATGATGTTGGAAAGGTGGTAGTATTTCCATGCGGCTCCAATGTCGAAACGCAGATTCCGGATGTCAAACTGAAAGAGTTTCAGCATGATGGCATGACTGTTATAGACCACGTCGTCGCTCTGGTGCCCTTCGTTGTACATATAGATTTCATTGTGCTGGAACTCATAGGCCAGCGACATACGCTTGAACTTCCATGGCTCCATATACGTTTCCAGTTTCACCTTCGAGCGGAGTCCCAGCCTGAGTGTCAAGTTGATGCCAGGGTGGAATTTCATTCTCGACTGATAGTCGGCATAGGCCTGCAGGGCTGCCTGTTCCTCCAGGTCGAAACTGGCTGCCAGTCCCATGTTGATGGCCGGTTCGGGTTCCGACCATTCCAGTCCTTTCAGCTTTTCCTCCTGCAATAACTGCTTGTCGTAGAGCAGATATTGCGGGTGGCTGGCTTCTGCGACGCCGATGAGTTTCTTCAGCGCCATCAGATCGTTCCACCGCCTCATGCCTGTCTGTTCGCCGCGCACAATCAGCGAGTCGATGGCCTTATTGGTGAAACTCTGCATGTCGTAGCCGTGGGTATTGACATTGATGTGCAGGTCGGCCATCTTCAGGCATTCCTGCATCCGTTTGTTGCTGGCTACAAATACAGACTTCAATACGATGTCGCGGAAGGAGTTGAAATCATTGTTGATCTTGGCTTCATCCTGCAGGGTGACGGCGATGATGATGTCGGCACCCATGGCTTTGGCTACGTCCACGGGTAGGTTGTTGGCGACACCGCCGTCCACCAGCACCATGCTGTCCTTTCTTACTGGCGAAAAGACACCGGGAATGGCCATACTGGCACGGATGGCTTTGGCCAGATGACCACTATGCAGCACCGTTTCCTCGTCTTTTATCAGGTTGAAAGCCACGCAGGCGAAAGGCCTTGGCAGCGTGTTGAAGTCGATGGAGTCGTTGTAGCCAGAAGTGAGATGCTCCAGCATGCGGTCCACGTTGATACCTTTTATAAAACCTCCTGCATACTTGTTGGCCGATTTGTCGAGCCAGATTTTATGGTCAAGGATGTATATGCTCTGGTTTTCGCGGTCTTCAAGTGAGGTGCGGTTGTGGGCTACGCGGTCGCGCAGCACATATCCCCAGTTGACGCCTCGGAAGATACTGTCCATCATTTCGGCATCATATCCCATACTGTAGAGTCCGCCCACGATACTTCCTATCGAGGTACCGGTGACGATGTCTATGGGGATTCCTGCCTTCTCCAGTACCTTGATAACACCTATATGGGCTGCGCCCTTGGCACCTCCGCCTGAAAGGACCAGGCCCACCTTCTTCCGTTTAGGTTCTTCGTTTTGTGCCTTGACTATTCCAGTGCAAGAAATCAGTAGGATACATGTCCAGACAAACAGTTTCTTCATTTTCTAATTTATTGTTTTGTCTGCAAAAATAACGATAAATCGCCAAGTATCCAAATTATCCCAATATTTTTATACGGTTAAAGCAGGTTTAAGAATCTTTCCACCCATGAAACACGGGGACTTCTTTTTTTAATACTTCGGACATATCAACAATTACCATAACTTTTCTACTCTTTCTTTAGTTGTTCATGCGGTAGTTTCACCCTTAGTTGAGCCTGACGATGACTTTTCCCAATTCAGCCTTTGTCATTATCTTTGCTGACCTTAACTTCTATGCTGCCGTCCTGAATGCCACGAATGAGGCGGACTTGCATTTGCTCACGCTCCTCTGTCATAAGTTCAAAGGGTTGGCCGTCGGATTCGGTTTCAGGGAAGTACTTTCCTTCGACATCGTTTTTCAACATCATTCAAATCGAAAGGAACAGAATCAATCCCCCATTTCGGCAGCAGCTTCTTGACAAAGACTATCGCCTTCCCGTGCCCGCCTGATAACTTCTGCAATAAATTCCTTGGAATGAAGAATCGCATAACCAATGCTCTCTACCCACTCCATCATATCGAAGTAAGTACAATCCATCATTTTCATCACACCGCTATCAACAGAATCTTTAGTGGCGCGTCCGTCTTTTGCCCTGTAGAACTCCTTATAAACAGTAGTGTAAGGTGAACTGTAATAATCACAAGCATATACCGCAATCTCCACACCAGGGTTTGCTTGGCTAATACGCTCTGCCATTTCCTTGCACATCTTATCGCGTATTTCATATTTTTCTTCCTCGGTCCGTCCTTCTTTCGGTTCTTTGAAATCCAATCGATCTTCTTCGCCCTTACCGTCGATATACGCGACAAACTTCCAAAGCGTATATTCCTGCCATTTTCCGTCGGCGACGACATAGTTCCACACTTCTTGTCCCCACCAGTCTTGTCGCTCCATCTCAACATCAGGAAACTCCTTGATGACACTTTCTGCAAAGGGATTGAAGTCAAGATGTGTTCCGTGGTGCCCATAATCATGCCAGATGATATTGTCCTCATCTTCTTTCATCTGAAGACCAACATAGTCATCATTTTTTGACAGATCTTCACCTACCTGTTCTATACTCTTTTCGCGCACCTGCTGCTTTACGTAGGCTGCTACTTTTGCTAAATCCTCATGACGTTTCAGTATGAGGGTTGTTCCATGACTTTCGCTCATGATATTATTTATTTTGTATATATCTGTATCTCTCCCGTCACTTCGCCACCGTATCCGAAGGCGAAGGCATCTGTAAGGTGGTAACCGTCAGCCTTGAGTTGCTTCACGGCAGGATAACGCTCTGCATCACTATCCTCAAGCACCACTACAGCCTTTTGCTGTAGGGTTGCTCTCGCGGTAGTCCTCCTCATGCTGCTTGCGCAATTGTTCTATCTCCTTCTCATGGAGCAGATAACACAGATGATTAACTATAAATTCTGACATATTTTATTTTTATTTTTATGTTTTCTCGCTGATTGCCTGAATGATGCTTTGTTGAACCCACGGGACGGCATAGCGGATAAAATTGCTGTCGGCATCGGGGACATATGTCTCTGCAGCCTTCCTCAATCCTTTGTTTCCTACCTCAATCAGTTCTTCGATTGTAAGCCCACGCCTTTGATACACGTTGGCCACGCTGACAACAAATCGCAAATTTGCTTGTACCAGCCGTTCTACTTCTTTACAGTCGGGGCCTTTCTCCTGTATGGTCTTGGCCAATGCATCCTCTTTTTCCTTCGACAGCCTTTCCTTACGAAAAACCTCTGTAATATATTCTTCTAAACTTTGTTTCATATTTCTTCGTTTTTTTTGTTTGTGAAGATAATTTTGTGAAGATAATATAGTAACATTCGAAGAAAAATTCAAAAATCAGGGCAACTTTTTACAGACATTCCTCTATAACTACAAAGTTTCCTACTCTTGGTCTCAACTCTTTCTCCACATGCCACAGCAGACGTTCGAAATCACCTTTTCGCCACATCTTTACACACATGACTTTTTTCCCATCTGCAAGCAGAAGGAGCTGGTCGTATTCTGTTAATTGTCATGTTTGTTTTTGGATGATTTCCGCTGACAAATGTAACAAAATAATCCATACTTTGTTCAATTCTACCTCCATTTTGTTTTAGTTACAAATATAATATAGTAACCATCAAGAGAAAATTTAATGATCATGGCATATTTTTTTGTTTTTTCTCAAACACAGCCAGCAGTCGCTCATCTTCTGC
>OCTX011416860.1_pt1 | contig 14151 bp, 11 predicted proteins | sample 1539691 | NCBI WGS metagenome assembly OCTX01 (sample SAMN02144231, study PRJEB22623) | gut metagenome | biome: sheep rumen | host: Ovis aries | place: New Zealand | reverse complement strand
TTATTTAATAGTTCTGAATTAAGCAATATGCATATTTCATGAAGATAAATAAGCCTTTTTCTTAAAACTTAATTATTTGAATTTTTATTTAATGTGTTGATATTCAATGAATAATGATTAAATGAATCGCGTTGAATATTTATGCATTCACGTTTAGAACTTTAAATATTTGGATTTACAAAGCAAAATCTATACGATATTATACAGCGAGTGTAATTTATGTTTATAAATGTAAATTTTGAATTTATGATTTAAAAATATAATATTTTACCTTGCGATTTACAATCATAAAGTACGTTTTATCAACAAACGTAAATTACTCAGCCTTAAATTCATAAAAAAACGCCATTTTTTTTAAATTCTTCACCGTTGTACGAGTTAGATCAAAAAATGTGTGTTTTTTGAGCCTTAAAAAAGGCTTAACTCATTGGAAAACCAAGTGTTAAGCCTCAAAATACCGTTTTTGAAAATTTTCATTCTAGAAAAAAAATAGCCAATTTTGTCAACTTTTCAGTGCAAAATGAAGAAAATTAACTCCTTCATTAGGTCTCCAGCACCCGTATTTGGGTTATCTAACCCCTTAGTTTTAGCGTCAATCTCTCTAATTTTAGATATTATTTGGAGAGTTTTCGTTCCAGTATAGTTTTTCATCCCTATCATATAGTCTTGTGCAGCCCAACTACCCCGCAATTCCATGTATTGTGCAAGTGCATAATCATTCCTTTTATCTGGGGCATAATATGCGACCATCAAATTTTGGAAGAAACTAAATATATTTGGGAGAAAAGCGTAAATGGAACCTGATTTCGGATTGCTGTCAAAATATTTGATGATTTGATTAGCCTTATATACGTCACGATTGATAATTGCGTTGCGCAATTCGAATGTATTAAACTCCTTGCTCACTCCTATCTCACGCTCTACGATATCTGCCGTAATCCTTCTCTTTCCCTCAGGAAGTGATATTAATACCTTATCAAGCTCCGAAGCAAGGCGACTCAAGTCAGAGCCGATATGGTCGGCTATCATTTGACACGATTTATTGTCGATAGTGGCTTTCTGTTCCTTGAGATAATTCTCTATAAATGCAGGAAGTTCTGATTCGCGCTTCTTCTTACTTTCATATATGATGCCTCCAATAGCCTCAATCTTTGCGAAAAGACTGTTCACGGTCTTTTTCTTGCGGTCTAAGGCACCATTCTTATAGCAAAGTACGAGAATAGTGGACTTCATCACCTGCTTCTCTGCATATTTCTCTATGGCCGACCAATCACGCAGGTTCTGGGCTTCTTTCACTACCACCACCTGGTACTCAGCCATCATTGGGTATCTACGCGCCATATCCACGATTTGCGAGCTGTTGACATCCGCTCCATAAATGATGGTTTGATTGAAATCGCGTTCTTCCTCGGGAAGAACATGATCAGAGATGTAATCGGCAATTAAGTCGATATAATACGATTCCTCGCCCATCAGAATATATATAGGAGCGAAATTGCGTGACTTTAAGTTGCGCATGATTACATCAAAGGTCGGACTTGTTTTCTTTTCTGCCATTTTTTTATTATCTTTGCATCATGTTGCAAAGATAGTAAAATGATTCCACTCAACCTACCAAGTTACCCAATAAAATTAGCGGGTACTCGACAGAAACCTTCCGTATTCGACATTTTGCGTCGGAAATACGTTGCCTTGACACCAGAAGAGTGGGTAAGGCAACACTTCGTACATTTCCTCATCGAGCACAAAGGATATCCTTCCAGCCTCTTGGCTAATGAGGTTTCATTAAAGATTGGTGACAAGAGTCTGCGAGCCGATACGCTTCTTTATGATAGGAATTTGCAACCACGCATGATTATCGAGTACAAGGCTCCCTCCATTCCCCTCACGACTCACGTTCTCAACCAGGTGGGTAATTACAATCGATTGCTACATGTGGATTATGTCATCATAAGTAACGGCTTGCAGCACTATTGTTGCAAGATGGATTATGCCAGCCAAAGATTTGTCTTGTTAGAGGATATTCCCCATTATCAAGAAATGAAGGATTGAAGAATCAATAATCATACAGGTGGAACATCCTTTCCATCATCTGCCATTTCTCGTTGGATGTGGCATTAGGGTTGCAATCCTGGAATATCGCCATGTATTCTTCCCATTCCTGTTGACGGGGCAAAGTAGCGAGTCGTGACATCGCTGAGTCCCAATCAAAGTCTAATGGCGTTTCTACAATCATCACGAGGCGTGTTCCGAGGATATAAATCTCCATTTCCAAGATTCCCACTTCGCGAATCCCATTCAGTATTTCCTTCCATGCATTTTCTTCGCTATGTCTTTTTCGGTATTCCTTGATAAGTTCTGGATTATCCTTTAAATCCATAGTTTGACAGTAACGTTTAACGGGACCGTCATATTCCTTCACTCGAAATCCTTCTGTCATACGATTATTATTAAGTGTAACGATGATTAAACGACTCATTCGAATCTCAGCAACCAAGTTTCCTTGAGTTGCCGAGATTCTTTTTTTATCTGGGACAAAGATAAAAACAATTGGCTAATTTCGCAAGATTTCGCTTACGAAATTAGAGATAACTTATAAGTTTATGAACATTTTCATCAAGCGATTGCGGAAGAGATAACCCACTTTCACGTAATCTATTTGCTGGAATGGTGGATAGAACGTACAAATGTTGTTGACTACCTGAAATAAGTATTCAATGTTGATAATGTATTTCTGATTCACCTGTACGAAGTGTGGATCCAATGCCAACAATGTCTTACCCGTTACGTTGCGCTTTAGGCTCACGGGCTTATTCCTGTTGGCAATGATGATTCCCCAAGTCCTGTTTTTCTTGTCATACTGGAACAAGCCAATGTCTTTCAACTTCACCATTTGGAAATCCGTGGCGTTGATAAACATGAGCAGGTTGTTTTCCGTCTTCAATATCTTTCCGTCAGATTTCGGCTCCGTTGGTGCGGATACCGTCTGCAATCTCCGCATAATCTTGTCAAGTTCCTCTGGCTTGATAGGTTTCAGCAAGAAGTCAAATGCGTGGTTGCGAAACGACTCAAGCATGTAGTCAACGTATGATGTATAAACGACAATTTGGCATTTCTCCAACGTAGTTGCATCCAAACTCTCCATGAACTGCAATCCAGTCATGTCTGGCAGTTCAATATCCAAGAACAAGAGGTCTGGCTTTAGTTCCTTGACTGCTTTTAGGCCGTCTTCTCCGTTGTTACAAGTGCGAATAACTGAAATGTGGGGGAAGCGCTTAAGATGTTCACAAAGGTTTTGAACGTCTTCCGCGCTATCCTCCACCACAACTGTTTTAATGTGGTCTTGTTTAGTCATAAGATGATAATTCACGGTATAAAGATTTGCTATCTTAATTATTGTTATATAAAGTCATGGCAAATTTACAATTATTCTTTGAATTTCGCAAATGGCAAAATGGCGCAAAAGGAACAAAAGACATGATTTCGTGTTTAACCTTTAAAAAATCATGTTTATCTTGATGAATTTTTTTGATGTACCTTATTGCCCCAACGTCTTGGGAACGGATAGGATGGCTTTGCATCCGTTCAATTCACCATGATTGTCTGTTAAGTTTTCTATGTTAAACTTGATTTTATGTCGATGACGTTCATTGTGCAAGGCGATAGTACGACGAATGACGCTCAGTCCCGTACCTGTTCCGTTAGAACTGCGTCTGATGTCAAACCCACGTCCGTTATCACTTACCACGATAATCGTTTCCTCTGGCATTGCAGTTACTTCCACCTTCAGTTCTTTTGCCCTGTTCAGCCCGCGCAATCCATGCTTGATGGAATTCTCTGCCAATATCTGGATAAACGTTGAGGGTACGAGCCTGCTTTTTAATATGTCTTCTTGTGGCTTTGATAGCGTGAAAGTGAAATCGTCGCCTATAGTCGGTTTTGCCACTTCCACATATCTCTTCACGAAGTCCAGTTCTTCTCCCAAAGTCACGAACATGTGTTTGGTAATCTCCAGTTGCGAGTGCATCAAATCAATTACGCCGTTGATGGCTTTGTCGGTATCCTGACCGTCGTGCGATATGGCGTGACTGAGCACGTTGAAGATGAAGTGTGGGGCAATGCTACTACGAGTATTTGCAATCTTAAGGTTTACGATCTCCAGTTGTTTGTCAACGTTCCTTTTGCGTAGGAACAATATCCATGCCAACAAGGCCAAGGCTGCCAGCAAAACACCGCCGATGATTATGGTAAAGATGAGTTTGTTTCTTTCGATGACGGCATTCTTCTCTTCCATGCGCAATTGGTTATGTAGCGTGAGCGTGTCCATGGTAAGTCTCGTCATGATATCGGATGCACGCATGTGTTCCCTACTCCTGTCAAGCGAATCCTTTCTGTTCGTATATCTTTGATAATAGTAGTTTGCCTTAGCCATGTCGTTTTTCTTGGCAAAATAGTCATAGAAGTAGTGGTCTCTGATGTCTATCATGTTTTCGTCGGTAGTCAATCCCTTTGGTTCGTTGGCAATAATCGTACTGATTTTCGCCATGTCGCCTTCTTGTAACAGGTTTCCTATGCGAATGGTGTTTGCGTAATAGATGGCGTCCCCTATGTTGTTGGCGCGAAAGAAACTATCTGCTGGAGCCAAGAGAGTGAGCGATTCTTCCGTTCTCCCTAAGTTAAGCAACACGTCAGCCATGTTCAACCTGCATAGATAGTCTTCAAATCCACCTTGACAGTCAAATTCATTGATGAGGCTATCCATCTTCTGGAACACCCTAAGTGCTTTGGCATAGTCTTTCTTGAAATATTGCAAGTTGCCGTAATTGTTCAAGAACGCCAATTTCATATTGGGTTGCATATATTCAAAGCCCTTTCTTGACTTGGCATAATACTCTTCGGATAAATCATATTCTTCCAGCATTTGATAAACGCGACCCAATCCCATGTAAACTGTATTGTCTTTCTCCTCGCCCAGTTTTAGAGAATCGTTCAATACCAAAGCCCTACGATACCATGCGGCAGCTTCTGGCAATCGTATTTCTTGTGTATACAAATCGCCGATATTGGCACAGATAGAAGGCGCATTCTTTTGCACGTCGCTCTTCATAAACAGGTGATAAGCCTTGAGATTGTCTTCCTGCACCTGATTATAATTCTGGTGGTATAGGTAGTTATAGTTTGCTCGTAGGTTATACGCACTTGCGGCAATTCCGTTTACTCTTCGAGTTGGTTGTTGCCTTTTGATAAACTGCATGATTTTATTGGCATAATACAGGGTAGAGTCTGGAGCGGTTAATATGTACAATCGTCCTAATTCACAGTATAAGTCATAATAAAAGAGGCTGTCCGTAGTCTTTGCGAGAACGGAGTCAATGGTGGCCGTGGTGGATGGCGATTGCTTATTATCCACCATTTCGCAAATCATGTCTAACTGTTTTTCCTGTTCAGCCGTACGGCTGTCTTTTTCCTCATTCCCTCCACTGCATGAGAGTATCATGATACCTACGATTGTAAGCAATAGGGTTAATAGCGTGTTTGTTTTCATTATTAAGTTATGGTTTCTGCAAAAATAACAATTATTCTTGAATTACGAAAGGAGTTGACTTTTTTTTACGCCAACTCCCTATTGTTTTCATCTTTTTAATATCCTATAGAAATGTCTTTTATGTTTTTAGCAGGTTTAACTATATTAAATAAATGATGTTAGAAATAATTATACTGCAATAATTAATAAAGAATAATGCTTTATGATAAGTAATTACTACTGATGCGAGAAATTTGAGTACCATTCAGAAAAACGAAAAAAAGAACGAATATGTTGGGCTAAGCAAGCTTTGGAACTCGCTAATCGAGATAAGACCATTTCAAATCGAAAAAAGATTAAATCTTCTACATTGCCCATATTTAAAGAGTTTGTAATAGTTGATTTCATTTTTATCGCACAAGTAGTAATAAGTAATAATATTTGTTGTCATTATTAAAACGTTCTTTAGACAATTATAAAGGAGTTTGTGCAATCATTCTGCACAAACTCCTTTAAATATATGGGTTATGCTTGTTATAATGCAAATCTCATACGCCATACATTATATGACTCATCCTTATTACCACGAGTAGATATAAAATAAATATAATTACCATCAGGAGACCAAACAGGGCAACAATCTGATGCAGGGTGGTAAGTAATTTGTGTAAAATTGGAACCATCAATTCTTACAGCAAAAATATCAAGGTTTTCTTTCTTTTTAACACTAGATTTGCTATTTCCTTGAACAAGTATCCATTGACCATCAGGAGAAACAGAAGGATTTGAATAACCACGTTTTTTATCCGATAAAATAAGAGTTTCCTGACCTTTTACATAATCAACTTTCCAAATTTCACTAACTCCAGCCGTAGAATTGCGAACGCAAATAAATTCGTCATTCGATGTTCCTGTAAAACATGGATTATACCCACGAGCACAAGAAGTTAATGTGTTGTCAGATAAATTTAATGACCATATTGCAGGTCCTGATTTATCAACACGAGTAAAAAGAAGTAATTTTCCGTCTTTAGATACAATAGGGTTTGTATCTAAATTGTTGTTAGTCATTTGGCGTATGATACTTCCTGCATGTGCATTTGTAGCTCCAATTTGTGAATGTTCGCCATCAGAACAATCTGAAAAATAAAGATTACCATCATTTCCCCATGACATATCACCAACATCTCTGAAAGTTCTTTGGGTTGATGCTCCTTGGGATCCCGCGCGTCGAATCATTATATTGTCTTGTTTGTTGCTTCTATTTAAATATGCAATTTCAGATCCATCAGGTGAAATAGCTAATAATCTACCAGTTCCCCAATAATACTTTGAAGATTTACTTCCACCTTTAGTTGAGAGGGCAAAATTTGATGTTGGCAATGCTGATGTTAGACTTGATAAAAAACCTCCTCTTTTAGAAGCTAGTTGAGTTCCTGAACCTAAAACTGTATTAGAGTTTTCATCTGTAATTTTTTGGATGTTTAATCCTTGTTCTTCTGGTGCAGATGTGTCTAGTACGACTTTCGATCCTCCACAAGAGGAAAGAAACATAACACAAATTAATGATTGAGCAAAAATAATTTTTTTCATTTTATTTGTTTTTTAAATTAATAAATATTTATGCCAAGTTAAAGATAATAGTTATATAATAATCTACAAAGATACTAAAAAGGGTGTATTCTTGCAACCCCCTATTTCGTGGAATCGTGAACAAACATCAATAATTGAGGTTTATCATTAGAAATTTCATGTTTATTCAATTAATTTTTTTTTGAAACCATTTTTACTCCTATCAATAACTATTGAGGAAATTTTGGGTTATTATATAGGAAACCGATAGTGATGATAAACATGGTATTTAGTGGTGATAAAGATAGTATTTATTGTTCAGTGTGGGTGAGCCTAATCCTTCATTTTGGGGGAATTCTTCATTTTTAGTCAAGACCTCCCGTTGTTTTTCATAAACTTCTAAGTATTAATGAGTTGTGAAACGGAAATGCTTGAAAGACCTCATGTAAGACCTCCCGTAAGACCTCCCATAGACCTCACCTAACACCTCACACTCTGGGTAATGTTTAGTGTTTAATGTTTAGTGTTGAGAGATTACCTTCAATTTTCAATTTGAAATACATGAGGTCTTACGGGAGGTCTATGGGAGGTCTATGGGAGGTCTTACGGGAGGTCTTGAAAAAGTTAAATCGCTGATAAAGAACTAATTAACCTAAAAAACGGGAGGTCTTGCGAGAATCCTCAAAATTCACACAATTAGGCTATTTTCTCGCTTCTTCACTAAACAATCAATACGCAATTTCCCGTTGAGAACCGATGCACAATGCTACTGCTGTAAATGTGTGCATAGCGATTCTCAACGGGAAACAAGAGAGGGGGAAATGTGTGTTTGTTAGAACTCGAATCCCAGATTGATGTACCAGTATACCTTGCGGGCTCTCGTGTTATATCCAATCGAACCACCAACGGGACCGAACATCGTGTTGAGATAATAGGATGCTTGGCAACCGATCAAAGTCTTACCGTCGAAAATACGAGTTAGTTTGTCGGCTTGTTGGCCGCCTACTATGGTTAACAATACATAGCTGTTGGTGCCGATATGCTGTTGAGCTTGCAACTGAGCGGCAAGGAATTGGTTGTCAACATATTCTAAGTATCCCATTCCTGCAAATGGCATCTGCTGTTCCACGTAATGATGAAACCACGGACCGCCAATGGCATTGCCAAAAACATAGGGTACGTTGGGCCCAAAGAGCAATCGGCCGTATGTCATTGGTTGGATGGTGAGACGACTATTCAATGGGATAGACGTTCTCCAATAGGCATTCACGTCACTCATACCTACCTTGCCATAGAGTTTGGCAAAGTTGTCTGTTACGTAGGCATATTCGGCTTCAAAGCGACTTCCTCGTGATGGGAAATACCAATTGTTTTCGCTATTGTATTTCACGGTGGCGCGATAGCTGAAGTAGTGGTCGTTTTCAAGTTCGAAATCCTTGGTGTTTGACGATACCAATTTGTCGTGATAACGAAGATAATCCCACCGTACGCCCATTGCCAGGTTGAAGTGCTTGATACTAAAGTTAATTGGCGTAAACATCGCTTGGTGTTGATAATATAATAAGCTATAGTCGCGATTGCCTTTAACGTAGATGTCCAAGTCGTTTCGACGGAACGTATAGGAGAGTTTGGGACGAGTAAAATAATGTGAGTGTGCGGTTATCTCGCCACGCACCATCATACGTTTACCCAATCGTAATGTCAAGTCGGCATCTATTGGAATTGATTGTGCCAATGGAATATCTGCATTCAATTGTATGGCAGCATGTTCCTCCTTATCGTAGCGGAGGCCGATACCCAATTGGTTGGTCTTACGATTGCCCGCTTCCAGAATGATACGTACGCCGTCACCATCTGGTATAGAGTGACACTCGGCAGTTTGGTAGAACAAGTCTATACGCATGGATGTTGTCAATAGCTGCTCACGTTCTGTACTGATGCTGTCACCTTCTCTTAGGCGAAACTTCTCGCGCAAGAATCTCTCGTCGATTGGTGTCATGTTACGAAACTCGTATGCCGTCACTTTTCTTTTCTCTTGCATCACCTCTGGATGTAATGGCGACAATAGGCGAGGTTTGAACGAGTCGTCAATGCCGATGCGCTTTTTCAATGCGATGAGTTCATCCCAATGTTTCATGGCTTCCTCCTCTCCTCTTCGTATCAACGTGTCAATGGCATTGGCAGAGAAACTGGCTGCACCATATCCTGTCGTGTTCACACGGATGGGAACGTCGGTGATGGTGAGGTTTTCGTCATACTTATTCTTACAGTTCACGTCGATAATCTGACTCAAAATACTCATCGTACGTACCATGTCATTGGCCATCTTGGGGTCTCCTTGTACGGTAACACCGATAATAATATCGGCACCCATCTCTCTGGCGATGTCAGCGGGATAGTTGTTGCGCAAACCACCGTCTACCAAAACCATGTCGCCAACTCTCACGGGCGAGAATGCCGCGGGGATAGCCATGGAAGCACGCATGGCTTGTGGCAAACATCCACTATGGAAGTCTACCTCAGAGTTGTCGATGATATTTGTCGCCACGCAAGCGAACGGAATGGGTAAGTCCTTTGAGAAATCCAGTGAGTCGGTATATCCCGCACATAGTTTTTGGAATAGCTCTGCCAAGTTCTTTCCCTTGATAATACCACCATCGTTTTGGTTGCGTTTACCGATGGTCATTCCCAAAGAGTAGAAATAGGTGTTCTGCTTGCGACGGTCGTCAAGACTTTGCAAAGAGAGATTCTCCTTGTCGGTAATCACATAACTCCAGTCTTGTACACGCACCACGGAATCGAGCACATGTGAATTGTAACCGATGGAATAGAGACCGCCAATGATGCTTCCCATGGATGTTCCCGTAACGATGTCGATGGGAATGCCTGCTTTCTCTATCACCTTCAGAGCGCCGATATGTGCCATACCCTTTGCGCCACCGCCACTCAGTACGACGGCAACTTTTTTCCTTTCTTGGCTAAATCCGCTCAAAGCAATTGTCAGTGCCAAGAGTACCAAAGATATTTTTTTCATGTTCATGTACTATTAAATGATCATTTGGAACTTGCGAATAATTATTGATAATGTGAACAAAGATAAGAAAAATAGATGAAAAAATGGTTTTGTTTCGAAATTATTTGTCATTTTCCTCATATTTATTATTGACAATGAAAGAATTAAGGAAAAAAAGACGTGCAACTGGCTGCCTCAGTTGCACGTCTCGTATATATATCGAATTCGACTTTCCTTATTTATCGCGGCATTATTTGCGCAAACCGCTTTGTATGAATAGACTTGTTGCGGCAGTAAGGGCTGCCACCCAAGTGAGTATTATTGTTGTTGTTTGCATAACTTTACCCTTTCCTTTCCGACATAAAGGTTCGCGCCTCACGGCGGTCACCTATACATCTATTAATATGAAACATTTAGTTATCCTTAAACTCTCAATCTTTTTAGCCTTCACTAAGACCTTCTTTTTCTTTTGTTATCCTTAATTGCAATCTTTACCTTTGAGTAATCCCTACTCTCAATCTTTTTCCTTCTCTAAAGCTTTATACCAAAACTATTGTCTAACTATGCTTTCTGTTTTTTGACGATGCAAAGGTAAGATGTTTTTGGTTTATATGGAATATTTCAAAGCGTTTTTCCACCAAAAATACCATCCTTCTTGACCTACGTCAATAGTGTTGTGTGCGAACACAATCACATGTTTGATGTAGGAAGGATAATGTTTGAAGTATTTCGCCTATGGCGAGTAAGAAAGTGTTGATGGTAGAAGTTTTACCTTAAATCCTTCTTTCCTTCTTATCTCGCTGTAAAGCGAAATACGTCCTCCTTCCACACCTTCCAACATCCTCCTTCAAATTTATTCTTCATTAAAAACAAGTACGGCATCTTGCAACAATGGCGAAGATACTCTGATGGTGATTTTGCCAGATTGGTCGGTGGATTGAACATAGGCAAGTAGTCGTCCTTGATAAGCTCTTTGATGGAAATCACGCAAGTTGGATGTGTCTTGAATGTTACTGTTTTCCAACGCCAACAATCTTCCTGCTCCTGTCACCATACATGTGATGTCGTTGTCGCCAAGTTTTACCACGTTGCCTTCTTCATCTACGATTTCGATAGTGAGATGAGCCACTTCACCATTGCCTTTTAGCACTTTCTTGTCTGATAGTATGCGCAAGGCGTATGGGCGACCGCTCGTTTTGATTTCGTAAGATACATGACTCTTGGTTCCTTCTGCCTTAAGCGTACCTGCTTGATAAGGAATGTCCCAATAAAATACGCCAGTGGCAGAATCTAATTTTGCGGTTTCAGAAATTGGATTGCCATTGAGCGTGAGCGTCACCGCTGGTTCGTTTGTATAACAAACCACTCTCACTTGTTGTCCTTCGCGATAATTCCATACATCGGGAGCATCCGTAGAAACCCAGTTGCCCCTTCTTCCACCGTTACGTTTGCCCATCATGGGATAAGTACCGATGTAACAAACAGGTTTGTCGCTCCATAATGAAGCCCGATACCAACCACGAGGTTTGATGAAACCACCGTAGTCAATCAATCCAGCTGAAGAACCACGTGCTGGCCATGCACCACTCTCTCCCAGGTAATCTGCACCTGTCCAAAGGAATTGTCCGAAGATAAACGGATTGTCTGTAACGGCTTTCCAAGCAGGTAAATCATGACGATTCTCAGAACCGTAAATCACTCGTTTGGGATAACGTTGGTGGTCGGTTTGATAACGATCTTCCGTGTAATTATATCCCACTACGTCCAAGGCGGTAGGATAATCCGTTTCGTTACTCATTACTACACCTGCCAAAGCTCCAGTTACGGGTCGTGATAAGTCAACACTACGAACGGCAGCTGCCAATTTTTGCGCAATTACTCCCAAACCTTGTGCATGAGGTTGGTTGGGTTTATATCCACCATACATGGGTTGACTGATAGAAGAACCATCAAGTATTGGGTGAGAATAAGGATCATTGGGATAATCCACCTCATTGCCAATGCTCCACAAGAAAACAGAAGGGTGATTTCGGTCGCGACGCACCATATCCATCACGTCTTGTTCCATCCATTCCTTGAAGAAATCGAACGAACCATCATAACCTGGTTCACCTCTGTTCCAACCTTTTATCCACTTGCGTTTCGGAAATTCCCACTCATCGAATGCCTCGTCTTTTACCAACAATCCCATCTCATCACAAAGGTCATAGAGTGCGGGAGCTTGTGGATTATGACTCATTCTAATGGCATTCACGCCAATTTTCTTGAGGTTTTCCAATCTTCGTTTCCATACATCGCGCGGAACTACGGCTCCCAAAGCACCAGCATCATGATGCAAACATACTCCTTTCACTTTCATCCATTGATCATTCAAGGCAAATCCCTTATTGGGGTCGAATTGCAAGGTACGCAATCCTGCTCGCATCTCACTACCATCAATCTCCGTTCCATGATGGATAAGTTTTGTCAAGATGGTATATAGATATGGGTCATCAAGATTCCATCTATGTGGTTGTGATAGTTTCATCTTTACGGTTTTCTTTTCGGCAACTCCGATTTTACATGAAGATTGAGCCACTTGTTTACCGTTGGCATCAAGAATGGAGATTTCAGCAGAAAACAATCCATCATCTGTACTATCCAAATGATTCTCCGTTTGTACGTCAACTTCTATCTCTGCTTGTTTGGCATTGATTTTCAAAAGACGATAGGCAGAGCCCCATTGAGCCAGATGTGTTTTTGATGCGGAAATCATCCACACGTCACGATATATGCCACTTCCCGTGTACCAACGAGAATCGGCATATTTACTATGATCTACTTTCACCGCCAACACGTTTTCCCCATTTATATTTAAATAAGGTGTCATGTTGTACATGAAAGAAACATAACCATTGGGGCGTTTTCCTAACAAATGCCCATTCAGGTAAATCTCAGAACGATTATAGACACCTTCAAAATAGATATAGTGCATGGCATCGGTATCATTGACTTTGAAATGCTTCCTATACCATGCGATTCCGCCAGGTAAATATCCCGTACACGAAGCTAAGTCGGGCGACATGATTCCTTCTATTGAATAATCGTGGGGCAAGTTGAGTTTCCTCCATCGTTGGTCGTTGTAGTCTTCCTTCCATGCATTGGCATCATCTGCTTGCATGAAGAGCCAATCGTCGTTGAATATTTTCGACTTGCCAAAAGATACTTGTGCGGTGGCGTTGAAAGTGGCAATCAATGCCCAGGCGAAGATAAGTAATCGTTTCATGATATGATTATTTGGGATTATTAATGACTTGAAGGTCTCTAAGGTCTCTAAGGTCCTTAAGGTCTCTAAAGACTTTAGAGAAAGAGATGAGTGTATAGTATTTTTATGCCAATCAAGATAAGGATGATTCCTCCCAACAGCTCAGGTTTCAGTCTTTTACTGATACCTTTGCCAAAGCCAATGCCAAGAAAGTGTCCGACAATGGCAAAGAGGAATGATGCGCCGAAGATGATAAACAAGGGAAGGGCCATGCTACTGAATGCATGATAATAATTCATACAAGCAAAAGAGATGCCTACAGCCAATGCATCAATACTGGTGGCTATTGCCAAAGACAATTGCGTGTAGATATTGGAAGGGTTGAAATGATGCTCTTCTTCGGGTAGGAAAGACTCGCGAATCATCCTACCACCAATAAATGCCAATAAACCGAAAGCAATCCAATGGTCGAATGCCTCGATGTATGAAGAAAGATACCTGAATCCCAACCATCCGATGAGTGGCATCATGGCTTGGAAGAAACCAAACAAGAAAGCTATACGAAGTATTGTGCCCCATTGGGTTTGACGCATAATCACCCCACTTACGATAGAAACCGCAAAGCAATCCATAGCCAACGCTATTGCCAAGAGTATAACATCTAATAGGCTCATATCATAACTTATCGGTAGAGGGATTTAGATTCTGTTGCAAATTTAGATAAAATTCGGGAATTATAAGCCAGTCGAGATAAAAATGTAAACAAATTGCCCCGAATTGGACCTCTTGCTCAAAGAA
>OCTX012289369.1_pt1 | contig 14152 bp, 7 predicted proteins | sample 1539691 | NCBI WGS metagenome assembly OCTX01 (sample SAMN02144231, study PRJEB22623) | gut metagenome | biome: sheep rumen | host: Ovis aries | place: New Zealand | reverse complement strand
AAGGTGGACAAGCCCAACTGCCGGCCAGAGGAGGTCTACGAGATGGTTTTCGACCTCATGTGCAACCTCAACGCCACAGAGGAGCAGCTCGACTTCCCGGTTGTCTATGGGTCGGCTAAGCAAGGATGGATGGGAGAAGACTGGAAAAAACCTACCGACAACATCAACTACCTGCTCGACACCATCATCGAAACCATCCCTGCGCCTAAGGTGCTGGAAGGAACGGCACAGATGCTCATCACATCACTCGACTACTCAACATACACCGGACGTATCGCTGTGGGACGTGTACACAGAGGAACACTCAAAAGCGGAATGAACGTCACCATCTGCCACCGAGACGGAACACAGGAGAAAACTAAAATCAAGGAGCTCCACACTTTCGAGGGAATGGGACACAGGGCAACTGAGAGCGTGAGCAGCGGAGACATCTGCGCCGTTATCGGACTCTCAAACTTCGAAATCGGAGACACGCTCTGCGACTTCGAAGAGCCTGAGGCGCTGCCTACAATCAGCATCGACCAGCCGACTATGTCCATGCTCTTCACAATCAACAACTCGCCATTCTTCGGAAAGGAAGGTAAATTCTGCACCTCACGACATATCGCCGACCGCCTCTCGAAAGAGCTGGAGAAGAACCTCGCGCTGCAGGTGGTTCAGAAAGAAGGAACTACCGACCAGTGGATCGTAAGCGGACGTGGTGTGCTGCACTTGTCTGTACTCGTGGAGACCATGCGCCGGGAGGGATACGAACTCCAAGTGGGACAGCCACAGGTCATCTACAAGGAAATCAACGGACAGAAATGCGAGCCCATCGAGGAGCTCACCATCAACGTGCCGGAGGAGTTCTCATCAAAGATGATCGACATGGTGACACGCCGTAAAGGTGAGATGTACTCCATGGAGGTACAGGGAGACCGTGTCAACATCGAGTTCGAAATACCATCACGCGGAATCATCGGACTCAGAACCAACGTGCTCACCGCAAGCCAGGGAGAAGCCATCATGGCACACAGATTCAAGAACTATCAGCCATACAAGGGGGAAATCAGCAGACGAACCAACGGCTCCATGATTTCCATGGACACGGGTACGGCCGTAGCTTATGCCATCGACCACCTGCAGGACCGAGGCAAGTTCTTCATCTTCCCTCAGACTGAGGTGTATGCCGGAATGGTGGTGGGTGAGCATGTGCACGAGAACGACCTCGTCATCAACGTGACGAAGACAAAGCAGCTCACCAACGTACGTGCTTCTGGAACAGACGAGAAGGCTCATATCATCCCGCCTGTAGAACTGTCGCTTGAAGAGGCTCTTGAGTACATCAAGGAGGACGAGTACGTGGAAGTGACACCAAAGAGCATGCGCATAAGAAAAATCATACTCGACCACCTCGAGCGCAAACGCGCCAACAGGGAATAATAATCGCTAAACCGAATCAACTTCAAATAAAAAGCGCCTACGGGTGCTTTTTTTTGTTGTTTTTTTCCGAATTAGAATTTTATTTATTAACTTTGCTAATTAAATATGTGATACATAACCAAAATCGAAAAATATGAAGAAAATCTTATTCTCTGCCATACTGTTCATGGCATCTTTGACTGCCTTCGCCGACGAGGGCATGTGGATGATTTGCAATCTCTCTGCTAAGACGGACTCCGTGCTCAAGAGCATGGGACTGGAACTGAGCCACGACGAGATTTACAGTAAGGACCACCCGTCACTCAACGACGCTATCGTACAATTCGGAGGGTTCTGCTCCGGAGTCGTGGTCAGCAACGACGGACTTGTCTTCACAAACCATCACTGCGGATACCGGGCCATACAGGACCACTCTACCCCACAGCACGACTATCTCAAAGACGGATTCTTCGCCAAGGACTTCGAAGACGAACTCCCTAACGAGGACCTTTACGTCGATTTCCACATTGGGACCACAGACGTGACTGACCAAATTCTGAAATACGTCACTCCCGACATGGACCGCAAGCAGCGGGAGGCTGTCGTGGACAGCGTCACGAAAGTGCTGACCGACGCCATCGACGACCCTGACAACGGAATCCACTCCGCTGTGGTTCCCTACTACAAAGGAAGCAAGTACTATCTCAGCATCTACCTGAAGTACAGCGACGTGCGCCTCGTGTTCGCACCACCATCATGTCTCGGTAAGCACGGAGGCGACACCGACAACTGGATGTGGCCGCGTCAGACCTGCGACTTCTCTGTTTTCAGAATCTATGCAGGAAAGGACAACAAACCGGCTGAGTACAGCAAAGACAACGTGCCATTCCACCCCAAGCGTTATGCTGTGGTGAGCACACAAGGCTACAAGCCCGGCGACTTCTGCATGACTTTCGGCTACCCGGGATCAACCGAGCGATACCTCAGCAGCTACGGAATCGACCACACAGTGGAATGTGAGAACATACCACGAATCACGGCGAGAGAAGCTAAGCAGGAGGTCATGAAGAAGGCGATGGACTCGAGCGACGCACTGCGAATCATGTACTCATCAAAATACGCAGAAAGTTCCAACTACTGGAAGAACTCCATCGGTATGAACAAGGCTCTCAAAGACCTCAACGTCGTAGCTGAGAAGCAAGCCACTGAGAAGGAAATCATGGACTGGGTGGCCAAGGACGCAGCACGACAAGCTAAATACGCCACCATGCTCGACTCGCTGAAGGTCATCTACGAGAACACGAAAGAACGCGACTACGCATACACCATGTGGGAAGAGTGCTTCTATTCAGGAAGCGACATCATGCAATTCGCCATCAGCCAGTTCCTCGGAGTCATGAAAGAGGACAAGCCAAACCTGAAGAAAGAAGTGGAGAAAGCATATAAGGACATCGACATGACCACAGACAAGCAACTGTTCATCGTGTCGCTGAAATGCTACAAGGAGCACGTGCCAGAACAGTACTGGCCGGAGTTCTACAAGGAAATCGACAAAGAGATGGGAGGAGACATCGAGGCCTTTGCCGACATGGTCTACGGCAAAACCATTCTCACCAAGCCTGAGGAACTGAAGAAGAAGACCGACCTCAACGAATATCTCGGAACTGACCCGATGTTCGGAGTCGCACTGCAGGCCATCATGCAGCTCTATGCCATGTACGGCAGCGACGAGGCTCAGGAATACGAACGGCTGCTCGGAGATGCCCTGCGAGAGATGAACAGCGACAAGGAATACTATCCAGATGCGAACTTTACGCTCCGTATGAGCTACGGACTCGTCGGTGGATACACCACGAACGAGGGCGTGCGATATGAGTGCTTCACCCCTTCACAGTCCATCATCGACAAATACGAGAAGCAGGGCAACAACCCGGACTACGAGCTGACAGAGCCGGTTTACAAATGGCTCAAGAAAGGAAAGTTCGGAAAGAAATACCTCGACAAGAAGGACAAGGACATGCACCTCTGCTTCCTCACGAACAACGACATCACCGGCGGTAACTCCGGATCGGGTATGTTCGACGGAAAGGGAAGGCTCATCGGACTGGCATTCGACGGTAACTGGGAAGCCATGTCGGGCGACATACTCTTCGACGACAACCTACAGCGCACCATCGGTGTCGACATTCGCTTCGTGCTCTCTGTCATCGAAAACTACAGCAAGGGCAAACGACTGATCAAAGAACTCACCATCGAATAAAAACTGCAAAAAAATCTAGAAAGTCAAGAACATCTAGAAAATTTAGAATATATAGAATCCCCCCAAACAACTAACTGACACATGAAAATAACACTGACAAAATCAATATTGACGGCATGTCTGCTGACGATGGCCACGGGCGGAAACGCCCTGGCCGCCGGCAGCAAGACCGTCTACAACTTCACGATAGGGCGAACGCTCAACCAAGCCAACCCCACGGAATGCCCTACCAACGCAAACGTGCTCGGCACGAAACTCAACTGCCAGGCAGACGGATCGTTCAGCGCGGCAATGAAATCCAGAAACGTGAAGTTCTATTCCGTGAACCCAACATCCGGCAGATACACCTACGGATCATCGCTCACACCGTATGGCCACTACGTCAACGCGAACGGACTGGCGGTGAACGCGGCTAACCGAAAGCGTGCCATAGCATGCGCATTCGACGACACGAAAGGTTTCAGCATCACGACGGTGGAAGGAATGGTGGAGGACGGAAACCTATACACTTGGAAGCAGGCTCTGGTGAACGAGACAACTGCGGACACCGTCGAGTTCCATTTCGCTCTGACCATCGGAGACAAAGAGACGGTGGAGACCGACATGCCGGCGTTCAACCACAGACCCGACCGCATCGACTCATGGATTGCAAATCCAATGGTGAGTGTGAACGGGGAAAACGCTGAGCGAAACAACTGCGTGCAAGCAAACGTGGGAGACGACATCACATTGGGATTCCTGCCGCTGAACGAAGGAGAGAACCTCCGATTCAACGTGAAAGGTCCTTCAGGAAAGAGCCTGAGAGTCTACGGCGACGAGAACTTCACGCTGAGCGACGTGACGGAAGAGAGCTCTGGAGCATACACATCAATTCTCATCGTCACCGATGCCAACGGAAACAGACGCTCACAGACTTGCCAGTTCTACGTGGATGTTCAGGCGCACCAGGGCGAACGCTACGACTGGAAGGCGAACACACCATTCTGGAGCTACGACTTCAGAGACGAGTACCCCAACGGATTCCCGCAGCCCAAGAAGGTGCACTCATTCAAGCAGAAGAACGGGAAGGCGGCTAACGTGGTGGAAGGCGAATGGTGGTCAGTATTCTGGGGCGACGACCTCAACTCGACCGTAGGAGCCAACGACTACAATGCGATGACGAACATGATGAAGAAATACGACGTTGACTTCGCTTACATCCGCGACGAGATGGGATGGCCACCCGACATCAACGCAAGAAAAGGGTGGAAGTCATTCGTCTATGTCTTCGGCTCCGGACTCAGCAACGACAACGAGTCGCAGACTACCGAGGGCGGGTACCAAAGCTCAACTTACATCGACGGAGCAACATGGCCTTGCGTATGGGCATCTTATTATCCCGTAAGCCGGTTCCGCGACGATGCCGACCGGAAATGGAACGACGGAGACTACCAGCGGGAGGCGATGATCCACGAGGGAATACATGCGCTCTTCGCCGACATGGAAGGTGTGAAGCAGTCCGCTTGGTTCCACGAAGGAGGAAACGTATGGCTGCAGATGGCGATGAACGCCAAGCGCGACAACGTATACGGATCGCCGGGATGGCTCGGAGTTGGAAACCTCATCTGCCCATTCATGCCCATTGAGTGCTACTCGGGATGGCTGCAGGACGGATCATTTGGTGGACCCAGCGCGGAAGGGGTCAACATGTATGAGGGGGGACGACAGGTGTGTACTTGGAGAAACCTCATCGGAGGTGTACAGTACGGAGAGGTGTTCCCGCTCTTCCTCGGAGAGTGTGTAGGCGAAGGAGCTGTTCCATGGATTTGGAGATACTGCCGAACTCGTGTACTCGAAGGGATAGCAAAAGGGAACAGCGCGGAGCGTGTGGAAGGCATCGGAGATGAAGCCATGCGCAGTCTCATCCTGCAGTACAGGGCACGTCTTGCAACCATGGACTTCGGAGGATTCTCCAACGGATGCCGAAACCTGCTCAACAACTACTTCGGATCGACGGTGAAGGCGGAATGGGAACCCAAGTGGATTGACGTGGCACCGTTCAAACTGACACCTTACCAGACTCTCGAGCAGAACGACGCGGAAGGATGGATGGCACCCGACACCATCACCAACCCGGGATGGAGCGGAGGAAACATCATACCGGTGCATGTCGGAGACTCAGGATGTGAGATTTTCTTCAGACCGGAAGACGAGCAGATGCGCGCGCAGCTTTGCTACCGCACAGCCAAGGGAGAGACCGTCTACAGCCAGCCTGTCAGCTGCGGAAAGATGAAACTGACATGGGACGACAACGACGCACCGGCTAACGGAGTCGTATTCGTGGTCGTGGCTAACACCGACTACATCTACACCGGCGAGGAACAGCGAAAGAAGCACTGGGACTACCGTATCAAGCTGGGCGATGGAGCCTACCAGGTGGCGTCGAAAGACGTGAAATGGTACTTCTATGAGCAGCAACTGGAGGACGAAACATTCACCACCCCCACCGCCATCGATCTGGCCAAATCCGACACAGGAAAAGGCGGGGAGCCGGTCATCAAGATCCTGTCGGGTGTGCTTCATGCAGGACAGCAGGTGCAGCTCGACCTCGGAGGCATCTCCCCCGAGACTGTTACTGCCCACCTCGTAGGAGTCAGCGGCATCATGATCGACGAGCAGAAGGTCAGCCCCTCATCCACGGTGCAGCTCCCAGCTACCCTCCAGCGCGGCATGTACATCCTGGCTCTCCACCACGACAACCGCATCGACACCTTCAAAGTCTATGTAGAATAATGAACCCCATAAATCTAGAATATCTAGTAAATCTAGAACACCTAGAACATCTAGAATATCTAGAACACATAGAATATCTAGAATATCTAGAACACCTAGAATCACAAACTTCACTCTAAACTCTCAACTCTAAACTCTAAACTCTCTAAACAACATGGCAAATAACGCAAAAGGGCTGAAGACTCAGCTGATTATCATGAACTTCCTCGAGTTCGCCGTGTGGGGCGCCTACCTCACCTGCATGGGAAACTACCTCGGAAGTGCAGGCCTTGGAGCCGAAATTTCATGGTTTTACGCCATCCAGGGCTTCGTATCAATCTTTATGCCGACTCTTATCGGAATTCTTGCCGACAAGTACATTCAGCCTCAGCGCATGCTGGGTCTTTGCCACCTGATTGCAGGATGCGCGATGCTCGGATGCTGGTTCATGGGACTACAGGCTGGAGTCGGACAGGAATTGCCTAACAAGGCACTGTTCGTCACATGCTACACCATCAGCATCGGATTCTACATGCCGACACTGGCTCTGTCCAACACCGTCGCATTCACAGGACTGAAGAACAACGGAATGGACACGGTGAAAGACTTCCCGCCAATCAGGGTCATGGGAACGGTTGGATTCATCGCCACCATGTGGTTCGTCAACTGCGCAGTTCTCGACGACAACGGATTCTCCTTCACTTTAGGCGAGAACGCCTACAAGTTCCAGTACACGTTCTGGCAGTTCTTTGTATCTGGAGTGCTGAGCCTCGTATTGTTCCTCTACAGTTTTGTATTGCCGAAATGTGAGTTGGAAAAACGCGACAAGAACGAGAAGAAATCCTTTGCCGAGACCTTCGGACTCTCTGCGTTCAAGCTTTTCAAGACAAAGAAGATGGCGTTGTTCTTCGGATTCTCAGCACTGCTGGGTATGTCGCTGCAGGTGACCAACGGATTTGCAGGACCGTTCCTGACGAGCTTCAAAGGAAGTGAGGACCCGGCCATCGCATCGTCGTTCGCTGCAAACAACGCGACGCTACTGACATCCATATCCCAAATCAGTGAAGCATTCTGCATTCTGCTCATCCCGTTCTTCCTCAAGCGATTCGGAATCAAGATCGTTGTGCTCATTGCCATGCTCGCATGGGTGTTCCGTTTCGGACTATTCGGACTGGGATCACCCACGATGCCGGGTGTCATACTGTTCATTCTCTCTTGTATCGTCTACGGCGTGGCATTCGACTTCTTCAATGTGTCAGGCGCGATGTATGTCGACCAGGAGTGCGACCCTTCCATTAAGGCATCAGCTCAAGGACTCTTCATGCTCATGACCAACGGAATCGGAGCAACGGTAGGCACGCTGTCCGCTGGTGCTATCGTCAACAGTTTCTGCACATGGAACGAACAGGGATTCCTCGTCGGCGACTGGCCAACATGCTGGTATATCTTCGCTGGATTCGCACTCGCTGTGGCAATCCTCTTCGCCATATTCTTCGAGAATCCAAAGAAAGCCAGTAGCAAGAACTAAAGACTGAAAACGAATGTTGAGGATACTGACAGGACTGATGGCTCTGGGGCTGATGATGTCGTGCGCATGCGGCACCGACGAGGCCGTGGAGGACAGCGACGGAAATATCCGTACGAACGGAATGTTGCTGAGAATCCCGGCTAAGGAAGTGCTGGTCGGTACCATCGGTGTGTGTACATCTTCCGATAACCTCGAGCTCATCAAGCCCGACAGCGGCATCGTCAACATCAAAATCGGAAACGAACGGTTCTTCGGGTCTTCAAATCCGGGAGACTCCGTGGAAGTGACGCTGCTGATGGTCGACGGACATCCTTATTCCTCCACCATCGTCAACCTGAACAGCCTGCTCCAGACATGGGAACACAGAAGCGACACGACCAGCGTCAACACGTTCCTGGCTATCCAAGAAAACCACTATGCCCATTATTTTAATAATGTGGGCATGGACGACAACTGCAACTGGTATCTCAACGACGGACGGATCATTCTCTCCACCCTGCCCGACTCTCTCGGACAGAGTCGCACCGACACCCTACATATCTTGTCGATGAACGCTGACACCCTCGTGCTGTATCACGACAGGCAAGAAGTCACTTTCATGAAGCAAACACGATAAGGGCCCACCCCATTCAACGCATTCAACCCACAAAAAACAAAACAATGAAAAAAACAATTATTTTGACGTTTGCGCTGCTTACACTAAGCCTCTGCAGCCATGCCATCCAGCCGAAAGAAAACCCGAAGTCCGACCGTGAAGTATGGGTGGACATCATGTATCAGATGGCAGAACCTGTGCTCAAAAACATGGCAGAAGGGAAGCTTCAGCAGATGATGACCGTAGAGAACGGAGGACTGGAGCTGTCGCCCACATGGGACAACCGCGACAAGAAAGTCAGCTATATGGAGTGTTTCGCCAGACTGATGGCAGGACTGGCACCATGGCTGTCGCTGCCCGACGACAACACGCCCGAAGGCGCTAAGCGTAAGCAGCTGCGGGAGTGGGCACTGAAAGCCTATGCAAACGCTGTAGACCCGGAAAGTCCGGACTACCTCGGATGGACATCTGGAGGACAGACCCTCGTCGACGCAGCATATCTCGTCGAGAGCCTCTACCGTGGATACGACGCGTTGTGGGTGCCGCTCGACTCCATCACGAAGCAGCGCTACATCAAAGAAATACAGGGACTCAGGCGCTACGACCCGCCATACACCAACTGGGTTCTATTCGTCGGTATGGAAGAGGCGTTCCTCATGTATGTGGGAGCAAGCTACGACGCATACCGCATCAAGATGGCGGTCAGCAAGGCAGAGGAATGGTATATCGGAGACGGACTATACAGCGACGGGCCTTCGTTCGCTTTCGACTACTACAATGCGTATGTCATACAGCCTATGTACACCGAGATCCTGGAGATGGTATCTGCAAAGCAGCCCAACAACAACTACCTCGTGCGTAGCCATGGCGACAAGCGAAACGGGGCGAAGAACCGTCTGGAAATCGTGCGAAAGAGGATGCAGAAATATTCAGTCATTCTGGAGCGCTTCATCTCTCCGGAAGGCACATACCCCGTGGTTGGAAGAAGCATCCCTTACCGTATGGCTGTATTCCAGCCGCTGGCACAGCTGGCTTGGAGGAAGCAACTGCCGAAGGAGCTGACAAACGGACAGGTGCGCGCAGGACTCACGGCGGTGGCAAAGAAGATGTTCGGACAGGCCAACAACTTCAACAAGCAGGGATTTCTCACAATCGGATTCCTCGGCAACCATCCAAACGTGGCGGACTGGTACACCAACAACGGCTCACTCTACATGACTTCACTTGCCTTCCTGCCGCTCGGACTGCCAGCCGACGACCCATTCTGGACAGACCCGGCCGAGAAATGGACATCAAAGAAAGCATGGGAGGGTGACGACTTCCCCAAGGACCACAAGTGGGACATCAACCCGCAAATCCTCTACTGGGAGTAAATCAGTTGAGGTTTGAAATTTGAGGTTTGAAATTTACAAGTTACCAGACATTCCATTCCGCCCATAGAGTAAGAATCAAATAATAACTTGCCTCTGTTTCTGTCTCATGGGAATGCTGGCCATAGCAGACTATCGTCTTGTCTTCTAGTCTTCGCTCCTTCTTGTCTTCATGAAAACGAGGCAACTTATTTTATTACGGTTACATAAAAAATCATCAAACACAATATTCATGCAAAAAATCATCATCTTAGACTTCGGCTCTCAGACCACGCAGCTGATTGGCCGCCGTGTCCGCGAGCTGGACACCTTCTGCGAAATCCTGCCCTACAACAAATTCCCGAAGGACGACCCCGACGTCATCGGCGTGATTCTGTCGGGCAGCCCTTTCTCCGTCTACGACCAAGAGGCCTTCAAGGTCGACCTCTCCGGCATCCGAGGCAAATACCCGCTCCTGGGAATTTGCTACGGAGCACAGTATATGAGCTACACCTACGGAGGAAAAGTGGAGCCGGCTGGCAGCCGGGAATACGGAAGGGCTAATCTCGAGTGGTTCGAGCAGGACAACCCGCTATTCGCCGGATTCTGCCAGAACTCACAAGTGTGGATGAGCCATGGCGACACCATCACTGCCATACCAGACGGATTCAAGAAAATCGCATCGACCGCAAAGGTGAACTTCGCTGCATATCAGGCGGAGAACGAACCGCTTTGGGGTGTGCAGTTCCACCCGGAGGTCTTCCACTCTGTGCAAGGTAGCCTGCTGCTCAAGAACTTCGTCGTCGACATCTGCGGAAGCCGACAGGACTGGAGCGCCGCATCGTTCGTGGAGACCACGGTGGCTGAACTGAAACAACAGATTGGCGAAGACAGGGTCATTCTCGGACTCTCGGGCGGTGTCGACTCATCCGTGGCGGCTGTTCTGCTCAACAGGGCAATCGGAAAGAACCTCACTTGCATCTTCGTCGACCACGGAATGCTGCGAAAGAACGAGTTCCGCGACGTGATGCACGACTATGAGTGCCTCGGACTCAACGTCATCGGAGTGGACGCGTCACAGAAGTTCTTCGCCGACCTCAAAGGCGTCACAGACCCGGAGCAGAAGCGAAAGATCATTGGTCGGGACTTCGTAGAGGTGTTCAACGCGGAGGCAAAGAAAATCACCGGAGCCAAATGGCTCGCACAAGGCACCATTTACCCCGACCGCATCGAGTCGCTCAACATCACGGGTAAGGTCATCAAGAGCCACCACAACGTGGGTGGACTGCCCAAGGAGATGCACCTCGAACTCTGCGAGCCGCTGAAATGGCTGTTCAAGGACGAGGTGCGACGAGTAGGACGACAGCTGGGAATGCCAGAGCACCTCATCACTCGCCACCCATTCCCAGGACCAGGACTCGCAGTACGCATACTCGGCGACATCACGCCGGAGAAAGTCCGCATCCTCCAGGACGCCGACGACATCTACATCCGCGGACTACGCGAATACAAGGTGAAGCTCTCGGGAGAGGAGGCACGCAAAGTGCTGGCTGCTGGAGTGCCCGCTCAGATGACCGACGGAGAGATCGAAGTATCGCTCTACGACCAAATATGGCAGGCGGGAGCCATACTCCTTTCTACCGTACGAAGCGTGGGAGTCATGGGCGACGAGCGTACATACGAACATCCGGTGGCACTGCGCGCCGTCACATCCACCGACGCGATGACTGCCGACTGGGCACACCTGCCCTACGACTTCATGGCACAGGTGTCCAACGACATCATCAACCACGTCAAGGGAGTCAACCGTGTCTGCTACGACATCTCCTCAAAACCACCTGCCACCATTGAGTGGGAGTAAGAATCTGAAATCTGTTTTCTCAAAAAATCAGAGTATATGAACAGTTAAAAGGGTGTTCCATCGCTGGAACACCCTTTTAACTTTTAATATTCCACACGTTAATTGTCATCAGACCGTCCCCACAACCTTTAGTGTGGCAGAGCCTCTCTCATCCCCGCCAACGCTCCCGGTGTCGGGTGTCCATTGCGAATATATACCGCCCATTCAACCCATTTAGCCCATCCAGCCCATAAATCAAAAAACTGAACCAGCAAAACACACCAAAATATACAAAATCAGCATAAAAAACAAAAAAAAAGCATAAAGTTTGGTTTTTTTAAATAAAATTCATAACTTTACACATTCTTTTACTATTTAGCGAAATCTAAGCTGATTTAAATAAAACGAATACTAACTAAAAATCTAAAAAAACAACTAATTTCCAGAAAAAACTAAGACTAACTGATGTCGGGAGTGGTCTTACCACTAAGACTGGGAGACTAAAAACGGCTTGCATTTCCGACCAAAACACAAAAAAGAGGCACACTCTAACGCTTGTGCCCACCTTAAAACAAAATGTCAGCGCAGACAAGCCGGAGCGCAGACTTTTTTTAATTAACAAAAACACTACTTTATGAAGAAGTTTTATTCTTTTATGATGTTGGTGGCGCTCACGTTGTTCTGCCCTAAAGCATTCGCCGATACAGGCGACGTGACAACGAATGCGGATATTGATTTCAGCATCGCACCTGTCAGAGGCGTGTTAGCGGGTGCTGTCAATCAAACAAGCATGAGCGGAACATCCTACGTCGACCAAGAAGTCCTTCGCACGGTAGATGAGACCAACACCGTAGTTATACCTGAGGAGCAGTATGCTGGCCGAAAGGACGTGGTGAAAATCTCATTCGACAAGGCATGGGGAAACAAGCAGAACATGGGTTCTGGTTTCCGTCTTGTTGACGCTGAAGGCGAATACATCGCAACTTTCCAGCACGCGCGTTGGGACGGAAAAGGACAGAATGCCAACACGCTCAACATCGACATGAGCGGACTCATTGGCGCACATAACGGCAATAAGCCTATTTATGACCGCGCTACGCATTTCGAAATCACTGTGGACTACAAGCAGAAGCTCATCACAACCGTTGTGACTTGTCCAAATCCAAATGCGACTGCAACGTTCACGGCTGCAATGACCAACACGAACCCTATCGCCAAGTTTGAGCACTACGCTTACGGAGTGGGAAGCAACCCAGACCGTGCTGACTCATTCGACAACCTGCTCATCACAACAACTGAAGGCGACTACAACGTGCCGACGGCCAACTACACCATCAAATATGTATGCGACGGAGCAGAAATCAAGGAGGCTGACGTACGTACAAGCGACGTGGGAGAATCCATCACACTGCTTGACGCCGACAAGGCGAAGTTCAAGAACGAGGACGGCACCAAGAAGTACGAGTACGAGTCTGACGACTCGGAAGGTGCAACCATCGCTGCGGACGGAAGCACGGTCGTAACAGTCACGTTCCAGGAAATTCCTACTTTCAACTACACCGTCAAGGCGGCTATCGGAGACGAGGAGACGGTAGACCTGGCTGAAGGCACACTCTTCGACGACGAGACAACTACCGTATACTGGAGCAAGTACATGAAGGGCTCTGACGGATATTGGTATGAAAATGTCAACGCCGAGTACGGAATGGAAATCAGCAACATGGACCAGAACTTCGTGGCTGACTACATGCCAAGCGACATCTCATATTTCTTTGAGATTGAGAAGATGACGGCATCAAAGGCGGCTGCTACAACTGCTGGAGGAACAACATATTCAAATGGTTCTGCATGGGGACATGCTGCCAGCACCCGCTTCACAGCAAATGAGCCTATCGAAGCAGGTAAGTATAAGGTGACCATCGTGGGTAAGGCACGCCGCAGCGGAGGTGAGGATATGGGAATATCCTATATCTCTGGAGGCACACCTAACCCCACTGGAGCTGTTGTGACTTGGCAGAACGCAGGAACTGAGAACATCGAGAAAGTGCTCGAGGACGTTTCTATCCCGGCTTGCGACGGTATCGCCATCGTAAACAACGGAACTTGGAACTCTACATCTTATCTCGACTATGTTGTTCTCGAGAAGACGGGTGAGCTCGACAGCTACACCGTCACTGTCAACGAGGCTGAGAACGGTTCTGTTACTTCAGACCTCACCGAGGCTAAGTTCGGAGACAAGGTCACTCTCACTGTTGAGCCAGCTGAAGGATATGCTGCCAAGGAAGTGAAGGCGTCTTACACCAAGACTACTGTCACTCCGGCAACTGAGGAAGGCGGAGAGGACATCGTCACAACCGAGGAAATCGACGTGCCGGTGGCTGACGACTACACTTTCACCATGCCGCAGGCGAACGTCACTGTTTCTGCT
>OCTX011331544.1_pt1 | contig 14152 bp, 7 predicted proteins | sample 1539691 | NCBI WGS metagenome assembly OCTX01 (sample SAMN02144231, study PRJEB22623) | gut metagenome | biome: sheep rumen | host: Ovis aries | place: New Zealand | reverse complement strand
TTATTAATAAGAAATTTATAATCTGAAGCTTTAGAATTGACAGCGTTAGTTTTGTCAAATAATTTATAAGAAAACATTCTAACTTCTTGATTTATATGTTCATATGTTCCCAAACTTATTCTTTTTCTAGTAAAGTCTTGAATATTTCTTTTTATTAAATTAAATCTTAATTCGTTTAATACTTTTCTAATACCTAAATTTTTAGAACTTAAATAAAACAAAATTTCAAAACCATTTAAGCTTTCAAAAGTTGATAAATTAAGCAAATTAGTTCCGAATACATTTTCAATAACATAGAAATCAGCAATGCCATTATCAAGCATAAAATTTGCAATTTGTTTATCAATAGGTATACAAAAATAATTATTATTTATATGTATTGGGAATTGATAAATATTTAAAATCTTTAAATTGGTTGAAATGAGTAAAAAAGCAAAAGGAGAAGAAAACCATCCTTTAATTTTCAAAAATTCTGCCAAAGGTATAGTTTTTCCTTCTTCAACTACTTCATAATCTTCTACATTATCAAATACTGGTTCTTTATAATAAATATTATTTTCGTCAGATATTGTATAGAAAAGTTCTATTTTATTACCTATGTTTTCACCAGTGGTTTTATCAACAAAATAACCACTGGTGGTTTCTTCTAAAAATTTAATTTTCTTTTTCATTTTTGTCTCCTGTGTTTTATTTTTAGTTTTCTTATTCTAGTATCCAGAAAGGATTAGAGGCTGTAAATTGAATAAACCAATAATCTGGAGTGAAGGAATTTGTTCTTCCTCTTTGGAAAGAAACGCTATATTGAACTTCTTGAAGCTGAGTATCATATCCATGATATCCTCTATACCCTAAATCTAAAGTATGATTAGAACATTGGCTTGTACTTCCGTTCCGGCCAGAGCCCAGTATACCGGCATAATTAAATGTTGCTTTAAACCATAAACTGTTCCGACATTTTGCAACAACATAATAATATTTTTCGCTGCAATGATGGTCATTATTTGGGTTTACATAAGCATAGGAATCATAAGTTCCTGCCGAAGTAATAGTTCTATGCAAGAAATTTTCTCCAACCCATTCATTTTTTTCTCTTAATAAAACCTTTTGCGCATTACCCATGCTTGTAACTTTTATATATATATGACCACCACTTGCATATAAAGCAACTTTAGGAATTCCTGTATGAATTTGACCATATGCAGTTTCGCCTAACTCATTAGAATATTCGCCAATAGTCGAAGTGAAAAGTTTACCAGTACTACTTGTATAATTATAAGGATCAGGATCGCCAGCACTAGCTGAGGTATACAAAGACCAATTTAAAGGTTTTAAACTTCCGTTTTCTCCTATTCTAAAATAACCAGCAGTTGATATTGTTTTATTATACAATTTTCCACTATCTGTCAAGTGAGAACCATATGCAGTATACAATTTACTACTTTCGTAATATTCATCGGTTTGATAATAATAATTTGGATGTGTTCCTCTTGTGTAATATATAAGATCATTCATTCTAATTATTTCGTCATTGTTGTATCTACTGATAGTATAATTTCTTTCTGTATGTGAATGGATATAAAGAGTGGCTGTAATATTTTCGGGAGAACAGCTTCTGTTTATTGTCTTAGTAGTTCCTTGACCACCACTAAACGAACCAGAAGTGTCTCCTGAATAATAATATCTGTAACCAGATTTATAATATTTTGTTCCAGTGCTATAGTTTACTAGCGCCCATTCAACAGTTTGATTATATGTATGAGAAACAGAAGCACTTGCGCCAGCTGCACTCCAGCTTCCGCCAGAAGCTCTTGCTTTTAATGTAGAAATATAATCTCCTGCATAAACCGTAGAAGTATAGTATCTAGCAGAGCTATTAAACTGAGCTGTATAAGTTTGATTTCCGGTTACTGTAGAAACGCTTGGACTCCATCCGCTAAATGTATAATTATATTCAGCTGTTGATGCTCTTGTAGGAGTAGAACCATCATAACTTGGAGTGGCATCATGAATAACATTGGTATCTGTTTCAAGAACGGTTCCATCCCAGTTCTTCCAAGTGATAGTATAATATCTATCAACTGGTGATGCTGTTCTATAAACAGTTACTGAACCTCCGTCATTAGCCTCAGTTCTTGTAACATCAAAGTTATGATTTGTCATATCATAAGTATACTGATATGTGGATGGCTTATCACTATATGTTTCTGCTTTTATATATAAAGTTTTTCCACTATCAATTTCTTCTAGAGTGGTATTAGCTGCAATGCTAGTCCAATTAGTATTATCAATGCTCCATTTTACTTTAGAAACATAATCACCTAAAACAATAGTAAACTTCCAAGTTCCTTTCCAAATAACTGTGCCATTAGCACTTACTTGTTTTACTGAACCTTGTGGAATTGTCCATTTTTTAACTTGAGAAAAGTCCATAAGATTTCTCCTTTCCTAAATCTAAAAAATCCTACAAATGTCTAGTGCGCTTTTTTGCGCACTAGAACAATAGTAGGTTTAAGCTGTTTTAACTAAAACGTATAGAGTAGTAGTTTGACCATTTGCTAAAGTAAATGTCCAAGCCTGTTCTACATACTCTTTACCATTAACTATTATCTTTTCAGTATTAACTGTATCAGTTACTCTTAATTGTCCTCTAACTAAGGTACTATCTAAATCTGCCATTTACTTTTTACCTCGCTTGTTTCTTTATAAGTATTATACAATAATTAAATGTTAGTTTTCAATAAGTTCTGTTGATATAGCACCATACTTTGTTAATTTAAAATTTGATACGTCTCTATCAACAAATTGTCCTACTGTGAAAATGCCATTCTTTTTAACTTTACCAACTGAATCAGCCTTACATATTACTGAATCGCATCTAATGTAAAATGGGGTACCAACATAATAATATACACCTAAGCCATAGATAGTTTTGTTAGGGTTTGATATTACTACTAAATGTTGAAAGCCACTGTGTCCTTGAGTTGCAACAGCATCAAGGACTAGATTTTCTTGAACACCGTCAGTATATCGAATTGTTAAACCGCCGGGAACCCAATTACTAATGCCACTATAATAAACATCATCAACATCCATCCATAAATCAAATACATACCGACCTTGTTGAAATTGACCTTTAGCAATATTATTTGAAACGTTACCCTCACCTGCCCAATATTGTGGTGGTGCTACCCTGTAAGCATACTCACCGTTTCTAGTAACAATTTCACCAACATTGGTTGTGTAACTTGTATTAACTCTTCCGTTAAATAAATTTTCAGTTGTTAAAAGATTTACACCATTCTCCTTAAAATACCCTGCAAACAAATTACCATTCTTATCAATACTTGCTTTTCTATTATATTCTAGTTGTATATCTGTTGCTGATAGTGCTGTTGAGTAGATTTTGAAATCACCTAGATATGAGTTGCTACCATAACCATCTCTGAGAGAATCATAAAATAATGTTAATCTAGGGTTTGCTTGAATATTTAATGCACCATTATATGTACCATCCCCAATTAAACTACCATTTACATAGTATTTACATTTAATTGAATTCCCTTCTTTATAATGAACCCAAGTTAAATGACACCACTTATTTAACTCTATATGTGATTCAAATAGTGGGTCATCTGCATATTGAGATAATATTATGTAACCTCTATAATCATAACACATATGCAATTGGGTGTCAGTGGCATTATTAGCAGCTAATCTTAAAATAGTATTCCAATCACCATAAGGATTATAAGCAAGAACCTTTAACCAACAAGTAATTGTAAATTCTTGAGTGTCATTTAAGAATGTAAATGGTATATTTTGCCTTTCAACATAATTTGCACCAGCAGGTGAATAAATAGAATATTCTCCACTAGCACTATCTTCTAATATTTGGCAAGAACCAACGTTTACATTTGCATTATACCCATACCCACTATTATCATAAACAATACCAGCAGGTCTTGTTCCTGTATATACTGGTGTTGCAACATTACCATATTCTATTTGCCAACCGTTAAAGGCTGCCTTTACTCCTGCATTACCTAAATACATACAAAGATAACAACTAGTTTCATTTGAGGCAGTTGTTCCTGTTCCTGTAATTCTAATCCAAGTGTTCTTTGGCCAGTAAGCTGGGTCAGTTTGTCCATTATATACAAGATAACAAATTGCACCATCATTCCGTCCACTTCTTAAATATACTGAACCAGTATTGCCTGTTAAGTACACATATGTAGATGCACTTACCGCTTCACTTGCACTTACACTACAATTACCAAAAGTAATACAACTATCACCATCAGTTGTTTTTAAAATAGATATTACTCTATTATTTATAGGACCACCATTAAAAGATGTATCAGGATTTGTTCTAGTAGCAGTACCACTATTATCCCATCCGCCCATATCAGTTGTATTTGCGATATTTGTTGACGCAGGAACATAAGGTGTAGGATGGTCTTTAATCTCCCATTGCATATTCTTTATAGTACAAATTGTTCCACTTGCTGGGGCATCAAATAAAGGTGTATGTATTATCCAAACATCATTTAAGTTTGAGAATGTACCACTGAAACTAAAATAGCCATCAGCCCTGGAAGTATAACTTGTTGTAACCCAACCATCATACGGTGTTAAAGAGGATTGATTACACTTAAAAGGAACACCATTTATATATAAATAACCACTAACTGTAATATAAGTATTAATACTTAATCTACTTTTAACAATCGAATTATTTAAGGCAACGGTTCCGTGCCCAGTTCCTTTACTTTTTAAATTTAATTCGCCATTTGTTTGTGATTCAACAGTCCAATAATCACTGTATGAACTCCAAGTTGGGTAGTCTAAATTCGTAGTTCCCTCAATCCAAGGGTCTTCAAAATTATAATGTAAGACAAGTCCTTTACTTATCTCTTTTACTTCTTTTGCAGATAAAGCGTGGTTGTAAATACGGAAATCATTTAAACTCAAATCCAAACTATTTTCAGCTATAAGTATATAAGAGTCTATGAGCTTAGCTGTTGATGTATAACTCTTTTGAGCAACTAAACCACCATTTTTATATACGGTATATGTTTTATTTTCTGTGTTTAAAACGTGAGAAAAATGTTGCCATTCGCCAATAGTCAAGCCTATTCCAGATATAGAAAAAATATTATCTTCTCTACCAGTCCACATTAAATTGCCTGAATATATTTCAGCTCTTAAGTAACCACTATTACTACCAAATCTCCAAATATCTGCCCAATCACTACTTGGTGTAGTATTTACTTTTAGCCAATAAGATATACTAACTGTTTTATTGGAACTAAACAACGAATCAGAAGCTGTTAGATATTTGCCTGTCGAACATACAGCACACTTACCTATTTTACCAGAGGCATCAAAGCCAACATTTCCGTTATTGGTTAGGGCAATGTTTCCAATCCCATAATCTTTAGTATCACCATTAAGCGGCCACCAATGTATTAAACTCATCTTTACTTCTCCTTTCTACCTGACTTTTGCCTACTGGCGACTTTTGTCGCCAATAGGAATTATCAGGGTTAATTAAATATGAAATCTAAACAGTCTTCTGAACTGTTGTATTGTAGAGTTGCTTTTGAGGCAACTGATACTGTAGCAAAATTACCAGAACCATCTGAATTTATTCCATAACCAGTTGAATAATTTTTAATAGCACCATCTACGTATATTTCTTTGTTGAAATAGAATTTAGGAGCAGTGGTTTCAAAATGGAAAAAACCAGCATTTTGGCTACCGAGTGTTGTTGTAACACCATTCTTAATAAGTGTTAATGTATCTCTTATGCCACAAGTTCCATTTACATCTAGGTTATAATCAGCATCAGCTCCATTTGCAATTAGTTTATTTATAGTAACTCTTTGATTTTTGATTTGCATTGAAGGTGTTATATTATCCCAAGTTGAACCACTAGAACCTGGATTATTTGTTCTAAATATCCAAGAAGTTACTGGGTTTATATTTTCAAACATTACAGCTTCATTACCAGCTGTAGCATAACCAATACCTGAGTAATAACTTGGGTTATCCCTTAATAACATAGATTGCATATTTTCAGTAAATTTAAGAGTTCCAGTCATTTTACCACCAGAAAGTGGTAGTGCTCCTACTTCACTTGCAGTATAAGACGGTTTAGTACTTGCTTTTGCCCAAGCATATACGTCTGAGGCAGGTTGAGCCTCTCCTGAAAGGGCTATTCTTGTCCAATCATAAGTTGTTCCCCGTGCTTGTCTTCTGAAATAAATTTCATTAGAATGGAAACACGCAGCTAATTCTGTAAAATAGCCTAGATTATTTTCGTGATGCATTACAATGTGAGAATACCAGTCATTTGTTGGATTATCTGATGCACCACTATATTGAAGATACTGTAATTTATTTGCACCCTTGCCTAGTCTATTTGTAATGTTTAAATAATTTACATTATCGGCACTAGTTGCTGAACCTGCGGAAGTAGCATAGTTAACTGATTGGGAACCAATGTTGCCGCTGTGAATAACATAATCATTGTCAATCCACATACTAGCACCACCACTTTCACTTTTCATTAAAAATGTATGAGAACCTGCTTTAGCACCACCACCACTTTCAGTGTCGGTATACTGACCTTTAAATACAAAATTAGCAGTTGTTTCATCTTGAGTATGTATGAAATTAACTGTTGAATCGTCTACACCTATTGATAAAAATTCATTTTGATTTGAACCATTCCTACTAATAATTAAAGGCGTTGTATTAGTGTTAGAGTTAAAGTTTGTAGTCCCTGTGATAGTGCCACCAGAAAGTGGTAATTTTGTACTATCCCTAGCATCACCATTAGCAAGTAATTTACCTTGTTTAGCGCTCAATGAGTCGGTAGTACTATCTGAAGTCAAATTATCTTGAATACCTCTCCAAGTAGTGTTAATAGTAATAGTATTATTGCTTGTATTTGCAACTATTGAACCTACATTAGTTCCTGCAACCAATTTTACTGCTGCATTTCCACCAAAAGTAGTACTACCAACTTTAATTGTTTGGTTTGTATCTGTAAACACAGCATTTGCAGGAACTGAAGTTGCTATTGTATATCCACTATCTTTAAGTAGTTTTCCTGTAGTACCATCAAAAGTTGCTATATGATTTGCTGTTGAACTAGCTGGTCCTGTAGTGTATATGTTATCAGTTTTACTTTTCACATATTCATATAACTTAATAGTAGGTCTTCTATGGAAAGTTGTAGTAGAAGTTCCACCATTGACATATTGTGAAATATAATAATCATTATCTGATGGTACACTAGTACCTTCTGTTAATAAATTTAGTATTGTACTTGCATTTGCTGTACTCACACTAAATTCAGTATTTGATAAAGTTAATCCTGTTCCAGCAGTATAAGTAGTGTTATTATCTGTCCAAGGAACATTAACTTTCATTGTTCCATCACTATTTATTTGAACATTATAATCTCTACCTGCAGTTATACCTGTAGTAGAAGATTTAACAGCACCCAAAGCAGAACCGGCAATTGGAACATATAAAGCTTTTACACCAGTTCCTGTTGAGATTTTTAGTCCTGAATCATAATCAGGAGTTTGATAATAGTTATTATATGAAGAAGAAATTGTTATCTTCTTAGTTGTAGCATCACCTGTAACTGTTACATTAGAACCGGCTACAATATCTACAACGTCATTTACGCCAAATGTCACAGAACCTGCTTTAATTTTTTGGTTGTCGTTATTATCAGTAATAGTAACTTCTGTAATGCTTGTTACTTGACCTAAGCTATTAGTAGTTATTTGAGGAACCTTAGTTGCGCTTCCTTTAGCAGTGTAAACTGTTTGAGCTGCTAAAGGTGCTTGATAATTAAGTGCTGGAATATCGTCGGCAACTAAAGCTCTAAAAATTGGAACGCCATTAGAACCGTTTGGAGAAGCTAACACATAATTCTTAGTTTTCGAACCATAAGGATTTTTTATATCACCATAAGCAGTATCTAAACTGATAGTTCCTGTTCTAGTAATTGTTCCACCAGATAGACCAGTGCCTGCCACAATACTTGTAACACCGTTATTATCACTAACATAGCTTGCAACGGCTTTAGAAGTTGGAACTTCAGTGTCTTTAGTTGCATCAACGCTAGTTTTAAACTGTTTACCACTATCTTTTATAGTATAACCGTCTGCACCAAATACTAATATATCGTTTTCAGTAGTTCCGGAAGATAAACCTTTAATTTGTTTATCATTAGTTAAATTACCTAATCCTACTTGAGTTGCTGTAACGTTATGAGGGTTATTAGTATTTGAAGTATGAGTATCTAAATTGTCTTGAACAATTGCCGCAGCTCCTGCTGCTTCAAAATCAGAAATAGTTTTACCACTATCAACAAATTTAACATGAGTTGCATCCCATTCTGCCAAATGACCATTAGTCCAAGCAGAACTATCACTTCTTGCGGCAATTGCCAAAAGTTCAGGGTTATCAGATTGATTTATATTTTCAAATGTTCTCTTATAATAAGTTCTACCACTTACTCTAGTAGCACTATCATCTAGAACATATTTATTTGTTGTAATTTGATAATAATAAGTATTAGGCGCATAAGTTTCAGTTGTTGAAGGATCATCAAAATCTATTACCTCATACAAAGTTGCATTATTTAAATCGCCAATATAACCAACACCATTGGCGTCAAAGAAAATACCACCACTATTTTCTCCATCATAGTTATTAGCTAAAATACCAGCCATTGAGGTAAATGGTTGAGTATTATGAACTGCAACTTCGATTACCTTATCTTCAATAGCTAAGTGAGCTTGTGAAACAATTTGTTCAGTTCCATTAACTATTAAATCACCTTGAACCGTTAAATTACCTTCAACAGTTCCGCCAGCTTTATCAAATTTAGAATTCAAATCAGAAACCAAATCTGTAACTTGGCTTTCTGCAATTAGAATTTTCTTTTTAGTAGTTGATATTTTGCCGTCTGTTTCAGATATCTTATCAACAGTTTCATTTGCATCAAAAGATACCTCATTAACGTCTAAAGCATTTATCTTACTATCAATAGTTGCTCCAACATACGTTTTATCAGCAAGTTGATTAGAAGTTGTAGCTTCATTTGGTATAACTTCTTCTATATCTTCAATTCTACCATCTAAGCCTATAACTTTACTTTGAGGGATTTGAATTTTTTGAACAGTTATTCCAATTTGACCGTCAGTTTGAGTTATAGTAGCTACAGTTTCATCATCTGCAACTGTTTCAGAATAATCTAGTGCATTAACCACACCATTAACATAAGCTTTATCAGCAAGTTTATTTGCGGTAGTTGCTTCACTAGGTATTTTTCCTTCGATAGTATCTAATCTATTTGTAATTCCTGCTAAATCAGTATTTAAATCCGTAACTTGATTTTTTTTAATTTGAATACTTTGCTTTTCAGCGCTAACCACACCGTTGTCTTCGGAAATGTTCTTAATAGTTTCACCTGCGCCAACCGCTAAATTCGCCATATCAAGCGCATTTATTGCGGCTTCTCTATTCTCTACCTCTGAAGCTAAATCTCGTTCTAAATCGTCGATATCGCCTGCATTTTCAGTTATTTGAGTTTGAAGTCCTTCTTCAATTTCTTCTACATAATCAACAATAGCATCTTCTGTAGGCGGAATAGTTGAATCAGGTGTTTCGTCATTGATTTGGGTGATAAAATTTTCTGCAGTTGCAGACACTTGACCATCAGTTTGAGATACAGTTTTAATAAATTTACCTGAACCGCCAACCTGAGTGAAGTCTAAACCATCTATTCTTTGCCCTAAAGCCTGTTCTGCGCCTTGTGCACGCGCTTTTTCTGCGTCTGTGTAATCTTTTACAGCCTTTGTTGTAGGAGCCGTTATTTGGCTTGGATTTGAGTTAGGAATTGAATTATCAAACACACCAGCTTCGGCACTTACTTTACCGTTATCTTGTTTAACCATTTTAACATAACTTGCAGTTGCTGTATCACCGACTTGAGCTAAATCAAGTGAATCGGCTAAAGATTCGATAGCATTATCTGTATAAGTTTTAGCAGCTAGAGTTGTAGGAGCATTATTGTCATCAGCATTAGCATTAATTTCGTTATCAAAAGTTTGAAGTGTAGTTGATATTTTGCCGTTTGTTTCAGATATCTTTTTAATGTAACTACCATCAGTTCCAGTCTCAGGAACATTTAATTTATTAATTTCACTATCTGTATAAGTTTTAGCGGCTAGAGTTGTAGGAGCAGTATTATCAGTAGGGTTATTGAAATCAGTATCAAATGAAGCTTCATTTGCTGTGATCAAGCCGTCATCTTGCTTAATATCACGAATATACTTACCAGCCTCGCCAACTTTAGCTTTAGTTAAACTAGCAATTAAATTATCAATATATGTTTTATTATAACTATCTTGTGCAAGAACGAAAGGATTATTTCCCCAAGCTGAGCCATTCCAAGTATAAACAGTTGTTGGACTATCAGTTTTAGTTTCGTCAGCAACAACTATTATCTTATCGTTTTCTTCTAAGCCTGTTGTAGGGAAATTCTCTAATGCTGTAAAATTAGCTACAATATCTACAACATTTTGATTAATGACAATTGCTTCTATTTTGGCAAGTAATTCTGCTTCTTCCGCTTCAGCTCTTGCCGTTTCTTCGCCTAATTTTTCCTTAAAAGTTTCTAAAATTTTTTCGGTTAAATTTTTTATCGTTAAACTAGCCATATTTAATCACCTCATATTTTATAAAAAAAGGATGAAATACCGCTTTAAACCTAATATCTCACCCTTATAAGTCCAAACAGTAAAGTATCTGTTAAACTCCTATATTAGTGTTGCCATCAAACACTCTTTCGCATATATCTTCATACTCTTCTTCAGTAATATCAACTTGTTCGTGAACCTCTTCAAATTTAGCTTCCACTTCTTCTTTTGTAGGAAAGTCTTCAGCAAGAGGAATAGTGCTTAATATTGTTGGTTCACCTTGTTCGTTTCTACCTAAGAGCATTAACTCGTTTGTTTCGCTATTTAAATACAAACTTGTTCCGTATATATTCGGTATCTCTACTTTAATGTGGTTTTTATCGTTTATCGCATAAATATCAAGTGTATCACTTTTTACGTTCTCGATATTTACATATATATATTTATCTTTACCCTGATCATCAACAGTTGGTTCCCAACCCGTATTCAAATCACCAACGTTATAGTTGATGAACTTTTGCATTTCTTCGGTTAGATTAGTGTCCTGACCAGCTTTTCTAGGAGTTCCTGCTGGAAATATATCTGTACTTTTTCTTTTCTCTTGATTATCCATCCTTTTACTCCTTTCGTCTTACTACTTGAGCGCCAACGGGCGCTCAACAGTAAGTTATTTTAATTTCTCTTTAGTGTTTAGAATTTGACGTCTAACTTCTCTTTTTAAATTGTTTCTAGAACGTTGAACATTCTCTTGGTCATCGTCATCTAATACAATTTCAAAATCGTTAAGTTCGTCTAAGTTCTCTTCTAAAGTTTTCTTTAGTTCTTTATAAAATCTCTTAGAATAATTCTCAGAATCTAAAGTGAAGTTTTTAAGCTTATATTCAGTCTTTTCAGCCTCGTTTTGTTCTAATCTGTATATTTTATCAAGTTCTGCTTGAAGACCTCTTAAATAGGCTATATCGCCTGAAATTATAATCTTTTCATTTCTTATTTCTGCTTTAACATTTTCAAATTTACCTTTTAAGTCTTCATCACTTTCGAACTTATCTAAAGCCTTTTGAGCTTCTTGTTCATTTGCAAAAGTTAAAGTGAAGCTTGAGCTATCTTCTACGCCTTCTTCTTTATAAACTGGTTTATCAGTTTTAAAGTTTTCAATACATACATAACCAACAAAATCTACGCCTTCAGTTGTTAAATCTACATATAAGAATCTATCACTATCTGCGAAGTCTTTTTCATCTTCGTCAGTAAGTTCATTAGCTTTTACAAAATAACCAACATTTTTCTTATAAGCGTCTGCGAAGATTTGATCCAAACTAATATCGTCATTATCAATCTTACCTTCAAGCTCCAATGTTCCTTCTTGTAATTGATAACCTTTACCTGGCCATAATTTATATTTAACTAATGTTTTATCGTTGATACTAACATCGTTTGTATCACCAACATTTAACACAGGAACATATACTTTCTTTGCTAGCATATCTGTAAATACTGCTACGTCATATTTATTCTTTACGTTATCAGTATTTTCTAAAGTGATTACACCACTGTTGATGTCTGCAATTTTCCAATCATTACCTTTAACGTCTTTATAAACAGAACCTGCTACATATTCAACAGCATCATTAAAGCTTTTTACAACTTTTTCTCTATAACCAGGTATATAATTTTCATCTGCACTATCCATGATCTTTGCAATACCTGCTCTACCTTGTTCGCAAAGTGCTACGTGATTACCTCTAATGTTGATTTGTTCTGGATGGTCTCCGTCTGTAATATCACAGTCATAACCACAAGACAAGTCTCTCTTACCACTTTCAACGTCTGCAATAGCGTCAGGATCAGTGATTACAACTGTTCCCATCATAACAGGCTTATTTTTGAATGTGCCTTTGTGAATATCTCTTACGAAACCTACTGCATATTCCTTATAGTTTTCAGGTGTAACATTTTCATAAGGGTGTTCATTTGTAAGTGGCATATTCTCAAAACTTGCCATAGCTTCGTCTGAAAATACTTCCTCTTCTCTTCTATCAACTTCTACAATTGTATCATCATCGCAATTTGGATAAATCTCTGATTTCATATATGGCTGTTTTCCTGTTCTTGAGAAAATAGCGTTTTTACACACCAAATATCCTTGTGGTGTTTTATACATATTTTTACTTAATTTTGATGTAACTAATATCTTCATGTCAACATCTCCTTCTATACACAATAATCTACCATATCATAATTATAAATTGCATTTTATATAAAATATAAAAAGACGATCTTAAAAATCGCCTTTCTTTATTGTTTTTTTGTAGTAATAACTCGCTAGAACACTATAATTATTACTTTATAAACTTATTAACGAATCCCTTAGTATCGTCAATATAAGCAGATAATTGTTCCATAAATGGCGCAATATCTATACCTATTGCCTTAGCACCAACCTTAGTTGCTTCGATAACTTTTGCTTTTTTATCAGCACCTGCAATATCAAGTTTATTCACTTCAGGCATAATTTTATCAACGATTGACACGATAAGCTTCCAGTTATCTTGAATAGTAGCATTTTTTCTATTCTTTAAGAATTGCCAAACTGCTACTGCAATACCACCTGCTGTGCAAAGCAAAGATATACCAGTTGTGATAATAAGTATAACTTGTTGTAAAGTTTCCATAAGCAATATTTCTCCTTTCTATTATTTAAGCTAAAAGCCAATTTTTATTATATGCTATACTTTGTTCAGCCCAAGTTAATTTATCAATATTTGTTTGACTAATTGTTAAAGTTTGTGGGTCAGAAGAAGAAACCGTAGGTAAATTATTTAAAATATTAATCAAAGCTGCTTTAGTATAAAGTGTCGAAGCTTGAACGCCACTATTTGATTTGTAAAAAACAAAATTATTTTCTGTCATTCTCGGACAACGGGCAAACATTGAGCTAGTATCATCTGTTGCACTTACAGAAGTTATAGAGCCAACCTTTTGTAGCATGGCGCAAGAATATAACATTTCGTTCATTTTTGTAACATTACTTGTATTTAAATTCGGAACACTAATTAAATTTGAACATCCATAAAACATAGATTCCATATTTGTAACATTGGATGTGTTTAATGATGGAATTGTAAGTAAACTTCCACAAGAATAAAACATAGTATCCATGGTGGTAACTCGAGAAGTGTCTAACAATGGTATTTTTCTTAATGAAGAACAGCTATGAAACATAGAATCCATAGTTGTTACTTTAGAAGTGTCAAGTAAAGGTATTTCTTCTAATGAAGAACAACTGCTAAACATTCCTGTCATACTTTCAACGTTAGAAGTATCTAATAATGGAATTTCTTTCAATGAAGAGCAACCATAAAAAAGTTGTGTCATACGAGTAACATTAGAAGTATCAAACAAAGGAATTTCTTTTAGTA
>OCTX012283715.1_pt1 | contig 14156 bp, 8 predicted proteins | sample 1539691 | NCBI WGS metagenome assembly OCTX01 (sample SAMN02144231, study PRJEB22623) | gut metagenome | biome: sheep rumen | host: Ovis aries | place: New Zealand | reverse complement strand
GAAATGGTTGCCGATGGCAGAGAAGCTGCCGGCGGTTCGCACCGCCGGGGCACGAGGGACGAGCAACGCAAGCGCGACGCCCTCACGCCCAACTCGCCCCGACTCAAGCGAGACGCCAGGTTGCCCGCCCTCCCGTCCAACTTGCCCTGGCTCGAGTGAGGTGCCAAGTTGCGCGCCCTCGCGTCCAACTCGCCCTTGTGGCGCGAGCCACAAGTCCACGCTTATCTCGCGCGAGTACTTGAAGAGATCGGGGTAGAGCTTCTTCACGGCCAAGCGGCGCGGGTTATCTATTAGGTAGTTGAACTCGCTGTGAATCTGGCCGGCCCTCAAGACGACTTCATCGACAAACCCTTTGGCGAAGAGCCGCCCCTTGCCGCCCATCCTCGCGTAGATCTTCTCGCAACCTGTCTTGAAGCCGGCGACGGCGTTGCCAATCGGCCGCGCAAGCTCGCGCTCAACCTCGAGCAGGAGATGGAGATGGTCTGGCATAAGGGCACAAAAGACCGGCTTGAGGCCAGGCGTAAACTCGCCCATCTTCCTGAAGTGGTCAAACAGTGCGCGACCCATGTCGCTGAAGACGACTTTTGCCTCAATCGCATCTGGGGGAATCTTCAGCGACTTCGCGGCGGCGACCGCGAGCCACCTGTCGGCAGCGGGGTCTTTAACGACAAGCTCGCCAAGCGCCATCGAACGCCTGTCTTCAAGGACTATTGTAACGACATAATATCCAGCCCGCCGGTAATCCCAGCCAGGCAACCGCCGCCCCATGTGGTGAACCGTCTCTCGACGCCACCGCCCCTTCTCGTCTTGAATCCATCCCGCAGGCAAAGGCATTGTTCCTTGAAGCTATACTTATTTGTCCCCGGTATCCTTGTCTAGGCGTTTCGCTATGGCCTTGGCTGTGTGCTCAACGCCACTCTTCCTCTTCCGAAAAACACCTCGCCGAAGCACATGAAGCCCACCCTCTGGCATTTGCAGCAAGACAGCGCGCGTGTCGTGGTACGACTCGTGGTCAGAATCAAAGTCCTCCGGAAGCGCCAAGAGGCACCCACACCTGGAATGCCATCGCCATTCTGTGCGCTCATCAAGCCCTCCCTCCCACTTTATCGAGCCGTCTTGGTTGATCTGAATCGTCTCGCGCCCCCCATTCGCTTTCTCCCACGTCCCGAACAATGAAGCGTCAGGCGGCGTATCGGCGAACGTGGCTGGCATGAGTTCTGTCTCGATCGGAGTCTTGGCCCCTTCAATTGAAGCGCTATGCCATACCTCTATCCCGTTCTGCGCCCTCTCGTTTAACTTGGCCTGGAAGGTCGTATAGTCTGTGAACCGTCCACCAATCGTGCTCTCCGGTCGGTATTCCCACTTCCCTCCGAAGCGAAGCCAGAAATCTCGCCCGTCGTGAACGATGACGTCCTCTTTGCCTTTGCGACTAAACCGCCAGACCTGATCGTTAGACCCAATTTCGTACGGCTTTGCGGGCCTACGCGGCGGTGGATTGTAGCCGATCTTTCGCCCCCAAAGCACAAGCTTTTCACGCTCACTCCTTTCACGCGGGCGCTTGGCTTTCGCTAGCAAGTTAGTCATCGCCGCAATGTCGGTGCTTTCGGCAGTCACGATCTTACCATCAACTTCGCAGCAAAGCGCCGTGCCGCCCACGACGAAGGTATCATATTCAACTTTACAATTGGAATGGAACTCGAACGAGCCCGAGATTGTTGGCTCACCGTATTTTGGCTTCCATTCATTCAGCACTGCCTGTCGGGATTTCTCGACAGGCCCAGGCATCATGAACTTCACCTGGACGACCTTGCCTTCCTTATCAAGAAGCGCAAGGCAGTCTGGCGCATTTTCGTCTTCAGGCGCGACAAGCACAAGCCGAGCGTCGAGCGACTTGATTTTCTGGAACTCGCGCAAGACGTCCGGTCTCGACCCGAACTTGATTCCAAAAAGACCGTCGACCGTCTCGGCGTTAGTAGCCAAGGCCGCCAATGATGCCAACAGGATAAAAACCAATGCAAATCTATATTTCATGATTTTCTCTCCGTCTTTTCTAATTGCTTAAGGCATATCGACTAGTGTCGAGTTCTTCGGTTTTAGATTTCTGTCACAGTCAAATTCTAAATTCCTGTCCAGCGACGTTGTATTTACATAATAAAGGAATCGCATCCGCTCCACCCTTGGTTCCTTGATTTTCTCATAGCTGAAACTGTGATTAAATCCCAAGCCGCCATATATTTTGCCATAGTTCGCCTCAACTACATTTCCGTTCGCGTCAAATTTCGTTCGAATACGGAAACAGAGGTTTGGATCGGCCTCCCAGCTCATGAACACGTCGTTCGTGGTTATGATCTTGTAGCTCAAATAGTCGGGCTTGTAGCCGTTTTCCGGGGCTGTTCGGATCTTCAGGAGTGAACACGCATTCGTTGGCATTGATACGATTCCGTCGCCAGGGTTCGGGAAATGAACGCGAACCTGGTCCCTCGTCGAATAGAGAACGCCCCAATGCGGTCTAGTCACCGAAGCGAGTACCTGACACGGCTCTCGCGTGAAGACGACATCCGCAACCAATCCCTTGCCCACTGGCGGGAGATAGTCTCCAACCATCATGTCGAACTCCAGCGTGTTCGTGCCTTTCCCAAACATTTCATCGGGCCGCCAAGCTGGCTCATCGCCAACGAACAGTGGTATCGGATGAATGACGCGCATGAGAGCGACTGTCACGACGGAAGCTCCAGGGAGGATTCGTAGATTCTCATCAAGAGGGAAATGAGCCGTCAGGCTAGACTTGTAGTAGCCATCCTTCTCGACCTTGATGTCCACGTGGTTAAACTCCGTAGGCCCTGTCGCCTTGCACAGGCCCTTCGCGCTAGTCTTTCTCGTGCGAAACCCGCCATAGATGATTCCATCCATGGTCTTTCGCCCAGGAAAGGCGATCTCGACGAGCGCACCTTCGACAGGTTCGCCCGTATCGCCGTCCGCAACAACCACCGAAACCTCTGGCCCGCCAAAGATTCCAAACAGTCCAAAGATAATGCATAAGATGCTCATGTTGTTCCTTTCTTTATCACTCTTTGTTTTCTGATACAAGGTCAAAGAACTTTTTATTGAAGAAATAAGCTACGTTTTTTAAATCGGAATGATGCCATCTTGCATTACGCCGCGGCCATCCTTTCTTGCTCTCGTAATCCTGATATGGCTTGGAGGTTATCTCCCGCATCGCATTTGCCCCCGCCGCAAAGCTTGTTGCGGGGATGGCAGACCCAAGCAATTTTGCGCGCAAGATATATTGCTGCCAGTCGCCTTCTCTACACTCAAACAACTCAGGCGAGTTCATTTTATCGGCCTCGGTCTTGAATGGATAAAACACAGGGTCCCTGACAATTTCTTCAAACGGAATGTCATTAATGCTGGTATTAGGCTGGCTAAAGAAACCGAGAACTCCTACCCTAGATATATTGAACCCCCAGCCCGCCTCTGTCCCAAGATACTTAGGACTTTCGGGGCTTATCTTTGAAACGATGCTGTCTGCCACTCTAATTTCGATCTTTCCTTTGTGACGTTCTTGGAAAGTCCAAGCCGAAAATGAAGGACCGTCTTGCAGGATATCATCACACTCATTGTGCACGACATCATCAGACCCCGAGAAACAGTTTACCGCTTTGTCGATGCGCCCGAAGCGCCTCTCCCAAAACAACAAACTACGAAAATCATTGGGTTCAAAGTTCCTATACCAATATGCCGACCAAAAATCCTCTTTGACTGATTTCCAGTCCTCGTTTATCATTAAGGGATCGTGCCTATTTTCATAGGCCTGAATAGCAACAGCAGCATTTAACAAATAGTACTTTCCATATGGCATCTTCCAATCCACGATTGCAGAAGACACAACCATGTTTCCTAATGAATGCGCCATAATTACAGGGCTCCCCTTAAAGCTTGGCGCACCAACCGCCTCCTTCAACGGCTTGGCAGCAACAAAGGCATTGGGGACCGCGTAGTAGTAAGACACCGATGTGCCATCGTCTGGATCTCCAAATTGTCCAGCGTCACCGACCCAATCCGCAACTGTAAAAAGTGATGTCGATCCAGACTGCCACAAACGCTTGAACATCTCGGCCCCCCAAGCTGTCGCTTCGCGCGCATTGATATTGTAGCCATGAACAAACACGATATGCCGCCCGTCGCGAGGGTCGCCATTGCAATTAGAGTCGGGGTTGTTAGACGGCTCTTTCATGCTATTGCATAGGGTCTCAGCACATTTGCATGCTTGATGCGACTCGCCAAGGAGTTCCTTCCCCGCCCCGCGCAGATCAAGCCAGCGGTACATTTCTTCAACTGGCGAAATGCTGAGCAAGACATGACCAGTGCAAATGTCAAAGCCCGTATTAGTCTTGCCACGGATTCGCAATCTATCCCCTTTCCCATTCCCCTCAACAAGAATAATCCCATGCTTTCTCTTGTTTAGCCGATTTTGAAATCTATCTGGAGCAGGAATCTCCGCCGAGATGTGCTCTACCTCTGCTTCGTAAACATGCTGCCCAAGACGCTCCCCATATCGTTCGTGATCACTCGTATGAAATGTTTGAACTTCACCTAGCTCCAAATCCGTATAAACAATGTTGACGCACGCAGAAGTGAAGTACCAGTGCGTATTATTTTTTATTTTATCTGGAGTGCCATCTGGGAAGACATCCAAAACATCAACTAACACAGCCGAGAAATCTAGAATGTCACTATAGCCATTTATTACTTCGTCTTTGTAGTTATCTCCCTTCCCAGGCTGATTGTTGCTGCCGTTGTTGATGGAACCATTGGAATGCCACACAGTGATGTATCCTTCAAATTCCAAATTGTCGGCACCATTGTCATCATCGTCATTTATCCAAAAGCGGAAAGGAATTGTTCCTCCCACTGACTTGTCATAGTCAGCTTTCTCGATTCCGTTCTTCCGGTCGTAGTCGGGGACGAGCCAGGGGCGGCCGAAAACCGTGAACTTGGCCTTGTCTATGGCCAAGGATTTTTCATGGATCGCGACAATCTCCTTGTCCTTGTACTTCGCTGACTTCTTATGTCCGTGAAGCTTGAACTTTGTTTTGTTCAACTCTTCGATCGTATAAGAATGTTTCGCCTTCTCAACGGTTCCATCGCCTTTCTCAACCCAAAGGAACTCATCGTCAAACGTCAGCTTGACAGTCTGCTTCGCCATCTCGCCATCGTGTGGCTCACATGTAATCGAAACATTCTTCAGGGAGTTAGTCCACTCCTCTGCCCAAATCGGGGCGTCGCCGTCGGGAACATAGTAGGTGAAAGCACCCTCTTCCTCCTCAAGTGACTCGGAGAGATCATCAATCACGACATCGACTTTGACGACTGTGAAATTATTTGTCGTCGAAGTGTCGGCCTTGCAATTGGGAGTGCAATCGTCCCAGATATTTATTCCGCAAGACAGCCGCTCCTGCCTGTATCTACTGCTGTACTCAAAATCCTTCCCACCGGGAACATCCCCCGCAATGCGCTTGACAATGCACACAACTGACTCCCCGTCGTTATTGTCTTTAATCTTGCAGTGCGGCCATACATTCCAGTTGAAGGCGACATGGGGTGGAATAGCCTTCAGCGTCACAGATCCCGACATTGTATGTTCCTTCGCATACCCTGCATCCGTGCGGTCAAGCCCGACATACTCGTCGGCCGTCGATGTTGCCTTGTAAACATCTATAGTACGCAACACCTCCTTGTGAAAACCGCACTTCTCGCAGTCGTTGCTAAAATCGGCTTTGTAGCAGACTTTATGGGTGCCCTGGGGATAGACTATCCTGCCATCGGCCTGAAGAATTCCTCCTTCCGGCATATCCGCACCTGCCACCACGGGGGAAGGGTCTACCACGATGTCGCTTTCCTCTATCGGGTTCTTGATGCCGTAGTCGCACTTTGGATTCGGGCATCGCAACGCGATGACAATGTTGGTGTGATGCCCGACTCGTCCCTCCAGCACGATGCTTCGGTCGAAGCTCAGCGCAGCCCCTTTGCTCGCCGGAGAAGAATACGCCGCAATCATGTGAAACGGGCCCTTGTCCTCAGCGCCAGGAGACGAAACATGGTAGTCGATGTTTGTTGTCTCATGAACGCACTCCCAGACATTGGATATGGAGATGGTCGCAGTCTCCTCGTCGTCGAGTCCATCAAAGCGTATGTTGTCAACGTCGCCTTCGTTATGCGCATAGCCATACGGGGCGCCCTTTTCGCACTTCCAGCCGGGCCGCTCGTTAACCGTGATCTCAACCGTCCCCTCGACGTTCTTGATGCAGAATCCGCTTTCACCATCGGCCACCACGCCGTTGCCCGAAACCGAGGCGAACGAATTGTTCGCCGTGTCCGCATAGGAACCGCCTATCAGCAACACGGCGCCCGCCAAGGTGCACACCAGTCTATCAACTCTCAACTTTGTTTCCTTTCGTTTGTTGTTGTTTGTATGTTTCGAAAATCGCACGAGCCGCAACCGGAACGACTGCAAGCCACGCCACACGCGGCATCGTGTTTGCAAGGAACCACTCGAAGTGCGGTGTGATGTTGAAACTGGCAAGCAGTGCCGCAGCAAGGAGGAAAAGAAGCGATGCGACAGCGACATTGCCGCAGCGGCGTCCGCCTGCGGCACAAAGAACGACGACCGCGGCAACTGTCTTCCATGAAAAGGCGGCCTCAAGCGCGAGAAAGACGCGTTGGCCCGCCGGCCAAGAGCAGAAATCGAAGTCATACACCCTTGCGCCCACGAGGCATGCCAAGGACTCCCATGCGACGGAGAACGCCGCGGCAACGGCAAGATGACGCCATTTCGCATCGGCTCCCGACAGCTTTTCCACCGCCCAGAGGGCAACGACGAGGATAATGCACTCGCGGCGAAAAAGCCCAGACACCCCAGACATCAGCCAGCCAGCCCAATCGCCCCGGCGCCATATCCTGTGCAAGCCCATTGCCAGCACGAGGGCCGCAAGCGGCTCCGCGTAGAAACCGCCCGCCATCTTTATCGCGACCGGGACCAACACCACCGCCAGCGCGACAGCCAAGGCCACAGGGCGGCTTGTGCAATCCGCCAATTCAAGAAACAGTAGCGAAAGCGCAAATGGCACAATCAACTGCACGAGCCAATCTCCACATGCCCACGACACGACGTAGGCAAGCAAAGCCGCCGAAGTCAGGCCCGGGGGATACGATGGTTGGTATATTGCATATTCTGGCAAGGTGAAGAATCCGCGGGGGATGCCTCCAGACACAAAAAAGAGCTTCGCCTTGCCAGCATACACGCCAAGCCCGTTGGGCGAAGTAAGCGTGTGCGTCAAGGTCAATGCGGAAAGCATGGCGAAGACGATTGCCGCGCAGCAGAACGCCCATTTCGACGGAAACGCGCCATTGGATCTGCGCCACCACATCCAGAGCGCGAGCATAGCCGACAAAACCACCGCCACGCCGACCGACTCGCGCAGCGGCGAAACTTTCGCCGGCAGATCGGTCGGCATGACCCCTGCATTTGTCCATGCAATCGCGAATTCGTTCGAGGCAGCCTCGACATAGCCCAGATCAAGAATGCGCCTACGGTCCAGAGCGGAAAGGAACGCAGAGCTTATAATGACCTGCGGCCAGCAGGCGACATCCGAGAAATCGATCGCCAAGGGCGAATGAGGGCTACATGCCCATGAAATCGCAATCAGCCGCGCCCTATCCACGGAGTCAACCGCATCGGCGGAACTGCACATTACGCCAATTCCACTGCCTTGGAAACGACTTGCGAGTTCCGCCCACGCGAAGAGATGCTCGGGAATTCCCTTGTGCACAAGACTATTCCCGAAATGGACGATGCCGCTGGCGATTGCGGCCAAAGCAGCCAACAACGCCACGCCAACGACTATCTGTCTTTTCCTAAAGCGCAAAAGACTCATTTGGACCGCGTTACCGCAACCCTCCGAAGACGAAACTCACCACTGCTCGATTGCGCACGGACGCGAATGAACCGGAACTTGGCCGTCTGGTTAAACGAGCACGTTCCTGCCTTTTTCAGAAACGCGCCGGCGCGCTTCCAGTTCTTCCCATTGGCGGAAACCTCGACAACGGCGTTAGAAAGCCTGTTCCCGCCCTTCTCGTCGCCAGAGTACAGGACGACCCTTCCCGCCATCGGCTTTGAAAGCTCGACCATCCACCAGTCGCCACACGAAAACCCTCCCTTCGGTTCGTAGAAAGTGCTGTCCAAGCCGTCAATCGCACGCTCCGGGCCGCACCCGACGTCTTTTCCTGAAACAGACGCCGAGCATTTGGCACCAGTAAGCGCAAAACCTGCCAACTGCGTATTCCCCAAGTCCTTGGAGAACATCCATTTCCACGCCTCGTCTTCATGCCATGCCGATGTCCAGGCGTCATGGCCCTCTTCGGAATAAGATCCTATGCGGAAATCCCCGCCTGCAGAATTTACCATGTCGCGAAACGTCTCCACGTCCTTTGGCTTTATCCCCTGCTTGAAATAGTCGCCCTCATTGTAGAAATGCCAGAAAGACCCAGGGCAACTTTCGCAGAAGTATTCCGGAAGCGGTGGCAACGAGGATATCGGCATCGCAGCGGCGTATTCCCCGGGATAATGAAGCGCAAGCGCATACACTCCGCTCCCGCCGTAGGAAAAGCCCGTAAGATAGATACGATTACGATCCACAGCAGGATTCTTGGCCACATCCGCCGCAGCGCATATCATGTCGTGCATCGTCCGCTGGACGCCGTTTGGCTGACCCGGCATCCCGCCATGGAGCGTGCCCACAGATTCTGGCGGAGAGATCGCCAGCAGATAGCACGGCATCGACTTTTGGAATTTCGCGCTCAGCACCTTGTCGAATATAGTACGCTGGCGGAACTGCTTGATCGGCTCGCCGCGTTCGCCATTGCCAGGTATGTGCACAATCATTGGAACGCGTTTTTTGGACGCGACATTCCCAGACGGCGGAAACAATATGCAGCGAAAGGCGTTCCCGCCTTCGCCAAAGCGATAGACCTTCGCTCGGTACTTGCCGGTTTCCTGTCGCAGCTCTGCGCCTTGCATCTCTTCAACCAACCGCAAGACATCGCCGCTGGACGAAAGAAATGCAAGCGCACACAGCATTATTGTCAGACTGAATTTTTCAAACATGGCCGCATAGTTTACTAAAGCGATTTGGCGTTGTCAAATCAACGACGAATAAGTCGAAAAAGGCACATTTTTGTGCACTTTTGCGGAAGCCGTTTTACGCATTTGCGCGATCAGCAAGCATCTCACACTCAACTAAATCGCATTTCCACCCCTCTCGTCGAGAGATGTTATCTATCGAGGAGGATTCGCATCGAGCCGATGCGAGCGGACATGTTCACGATGGACATATCACCGCCATCTGCAACAATCGCATCGCCGGCAGCGCCATGAATCCACGCTGCCGCAGCCGCAGGAAGAAACGCATCGCCGCCGAGATACGCCCACCTCGCAGCGACAACGCCAGAAAGCAGATCGCCCATCCCGCCAAGCGCCATAAATGGATTGCCCGTAGAATTCTCGTACACCTTCTCGCCGCCGGGAGAGACGACAAGCGTACCAGGGCCCTTCAGAACAACGGTAGCGCGATAACGCCTCGCAATCTCCTTCGCGGCAAAACACCTGTCGCGCGAAACATCGGCAGCGGCAACGCCAAGAAGCCGCGCCGCCTCTCCCTCATGCGGCGTCAGGACAATCGTCGCGCCACCATAGCGGCTCCCAGACTTGCATATCGCGGCGAGATGCGTCAGCGCATCGGCATCGATTACAAGCCGCCCTTCCTTGGAAAGTATATCGCGCACAAGAGCCGCCGCTTCCTCGCCAAGCCCAAGCCCAGGCCCGACTACAGTTACATCGGAAAGCGGAATGTCGCCGCCAAGGTCGGACACAGTCGCCTCTGGGAGCAGAGCCCCTGCGGCAAAGCGAGACTCCGTCGGGACGACGAGACGAACGAGCCCCGCACCAGCGGCACGTGCGCCGAGGCCCGCGATCACGGGTGCGTGAGGGAAGCCGTGCGAACCGCCGACGACCGCAACGGTGCCGACGGAACGCTTGTGCGCGTCGCGCGGCCGCGCACAAAAGCCCCCTGCTATCTCCTTAGGCGTTTCCATGCGAGGGTGATTATACCAAAAAACGCCGCGCGGCACATCCGCCGCGCTAAATCAGCGTGATTCGAGGAGCGCCTTTGCGCGCTTGTTGCCGAGACGCGCGGCGCGATAGAGCCATGTCTCGGCGGAGGCGATGTCCTGCTCAACACCTATTCCCTCAAGGTAACATTCGCCTACGAGCGCCTGCGCGGGAGCATGGCCGTTCTTCGCGGCCTCGAGCGCAAGCGCAAAGCCGCCCTCGGCGTCCTTCTCGACGCCTATGCCGTGAAGCCGGCAGAACGCGAGATCGTTCATCGCGGAGAGGTTCTTCTGCGCCGCCGCGCGAGTGTACCACGCTATCGCTCCGTCGATGTCCTTCTCGCAGCCCCAGCCGCGCAGGAGCATGAGCCCGAGCGACGCCTGTGCGTCTGAATTGCCCGACGCGGCCGCAGTGCGATACCAGCGGACGGCTTCCGCGAGATTCGTCGCCGTTCCCTGTCCGTACATGTACGCCTCGGCAAGAGCGCACTGCGCCACCGGGCTTCCGTCAGCCGCGAGCTGCTTGAGACGCACGAAATACGCGGCGTAGGACTCGTCGTGCGCCTTTGCGACCGTAAGGACGCGAGGCGGCGCGTTGAAGCGCTTTCCCGCCCAGCGGCGCAAGTCGTCGAGATGCCCAAGCGCGACAAGCCCGGCGGCCACCGCGACGAGCAGCAGGACGCAAAGGAACGAACGGAAGTAGTTGCGGTGGCGCAAGGCCGCGGCAAACGCGTCGGCCGACTCATAGCGGTCGCCCGGAAGTTCGCGCGTCGCCTTGCGGATGATCGGCTTCACGCTCGCCGGCGGACGCCCCTCGTAGAGCGCGCGGAGAATCTTCCCGAGGGCAAAGACATCGCTCTGCACCGACGCCTCGCCCTTCAATAGCTGCTCGGGCGCGGCGTAGTCGAGAGTCCCGACGCCGACGGGCTTTCCGTCGATAATCGATATGCCGCGGCCGTGGCGAACTATCGGATCGGACACCATCGTGCCGCGCCGCTTTACGAGCCCGAGGTCGATAAGGACCGGCTCGCCGTTCGCGCGTCTCAAGATGTTGCCGGGCTTCAAGTCGCGGTGGATGTAGCCAGCGTCATGGAGCGTGTGGACCGCTTTCGCAACCCTGTTCATGAAGCGCGGCACTTCGCGGCGCGGCATCGGGTCTGGTAGCGGCTGGAGATACTCCATCACATAGTATGGTGCGCCCTTCCATGTGCCGCAGCCCATGAAACGCGGAAGCGCCCGAAGCGAAAGGAAACGGAGCGCGTCCGACTCTGCGGCGAAGCGCGCCGCGAGCCCACGCGAACCGTCGACGAGAAGCTTGAGTGCACCGTCGTGACCGAAGCGAACATTCGTCACGCGATAGACTTCAGCGGAAAGCCCGCGGCCGAGATACGCCTCGACGCGCCATTCGTCAACGATCTCTCCGCGCACGAGCAGCCCGCCGCGCTGCTCGCCAAACGACTGGGCCCCGAGCCAGTTCTCCACGCTCGCGGCAGAAGCGTTCATGATGACTTCCGACGCGAAAGGAAGTGGGCGCAGCCAATCCAAAAGGCAAGCATCACGCACGACACGGCAAATACTTTCATCCACCCCCAATCTATGACGAGGGTAAACGCAAACGCCGTCCAGAGTCCGCCGCCCATGATTGGCTCGTGAAGAAGCTGCTTGTAGCCGAAGCTCGCGGCGGCGCATGTCTTCGATTCGGGGTCGACCGTCCTAAGAAGCATAAGTCCCGTCGCGGTGACGCCTGTCGCCTGGCCGAAATCGGCTATCGCGCGTTCGAACCACGCCTCCTTTATGCAGCGCGGGCCGAACCACAGCACGGCGAATACGCTCCACGCAGTGCCAGCGACGATGAGCGCGACGAGGGGAATCCAGTTCGCCGCGACGACCTTTATGCTTATGGTCGCCACCGCCGACACGACGAGGAAGTCGAGCGAGGCGCCCGATATGCGCGCCATCTGCCCATGGTCGATCAAGAGGTTCTTGCCTATCGCCTTTGCTACGACCTGGAGAAGTATGCCGCCGATCATGCATAGCGGAAAGAGTGGGAAGCCGTTGAAAACCTTCCAGCCGGTGAGACGGAGAAGCGTGAGCATGCCCGCGCCTATCGCAATCGAGACGCCGACAATCGCGAGGTGCCACGCAAGCGAGTCTATGGAGTCGCTCATGACAGTCTGAAAGCCGGCCGCGGGGCGTGATGACTTCAAATGAACGCCAAGGCGTTCGCGCCAACGGCGCCTCTCGAACGGCACCACTTCCTTGACGATGCCCTTAGCCTGCGCCCAGTTCACAAGCGCCATCCCGACGACGATTCCGACGATCATGCCTGCCGTCGCGACTGTGAAGCCGAGAGCCGCGCCGTCGCTCCAGCCCGCCGCGAGAAAGCTCTCTGTCATTCCGCCGACCGTGCCGTGTCCGCCCTCGAAACCGATCTCGATGAGGTTGCCGAAGCACGGGGGAACGCCGAAGAGCCGCGACAGCACGAAGCCAGCGAGACCAAGGCCGACGACATACTGCCCCCACGCAATAATCTGCCCGAGGACGAGCTGCGGGAACGCGAGCGACACGACGCGCCGGAAGTTGGGGATCGGGACGCCGAGGAAGAGCGTCGCGAACACGACGTTGATGAGAAAGCCGGGCACGCGCCGCATCGCGCCGGGGATTTCGGGGTCTATTGCATCGCCCGCGATAGACATCACGACGAGGCCTATCGCGCCGCCTATGACGGAGCTCGGAAGATACAGCCGCTGCAGGAGCGGAACTTTGATGCGAACGAACTTGCCGGCGACGAGAAGCCCGCACAATGCGATGAATACGACGACGGCAGACGACATGGCTACGCGAGGCGCGCGAGCTTCTCGGCGAGCCCGATGTAGGTCGAAGGAGTCAGCTTCATGAGACGCGCCTTGTCGTCCTTCGGGAGCGGCAGGGCCTTCACGAAGTCGCGCATGATTTCGGCATTGACGCGACGACCGCGCGTCAGCTCCTTGAGCCGTTCATAGGGATGGTCCATTCCGACCTTGCGCATGACGGTCTGGATCGGCTCCGCGAGAACTTCCCAGTTGCGGTCGAGGTCCTCGGCGAGACGCTCGGCGTTGAGTTCGAGCTTTCCGAGACCCTTGAGGGTCGAGCGGATCGCGATGAGCGTGTAGCCGAAGCCGACGCCCATGTTGCGAAGCGTCGTCGAGTCGGTGAGGTCGCGCTGCATGCGGGAGATCGCGAGCTTCCTCGCCATGAAGCCGAGGACAGCATTCGCGAGGCCGAGGTTGCCCTCGGAGTTCTCAAAGTCGATTGGGTTCACCTTGTGCGGCATCGTCGACGAGCCGATCTCGCCCTTTATCGTGCGCTGCTTGAAGTAGCCCATCGAGACATACATCCAAATGTCGCGGTCGAAGTCGAGAAGGACGGAGTTCCAGCGGCAGAACGCGTCGAAGAGCTCGGCTATTCCGTCGTGCGACTCGATCTGCGTGGTGAGGCGGTTCTGGCGAAGACCAAGCGACTCGATGACCTTCCTGGAAAGCTTCTCCCAGTCGGTCTTCGGATACGCCGAGAGGTGCGCGTTGAAGTTGCCGACCGCGCCGTTCATCTTCGCGGGCATGACGAGACGGTCTATCTCGGCGGCCTGGCGCCTGAGGCGAGCCGTCACGACGGCAAGCTCCTTGCCGACGGTCGTAGGCGACGCGGGCTGTCCGTGCGTGTGCGCGAGCATCGGGACCTTCGCCCATTCCTTCGCCATCGCCGCGATCTTCGCCGTCATCTCGTCCATCGCCGCGCGCAGGACCTTCTTGCCGTCGCGGAGCATCAGCGCGTGCGACATGTTGTTGATGTCCTCGCTCGTGCAGGCGAAGTGGATGAACTCGCCGCGTTTCTCAAGTGAAGTTCCCTTCACCTTCTCCTTGAGAAAGTACTCGACCGCCTTAACGTCGTGGTTAGTCGTCTTCTCGATGTCCTTCACGCGCTGCGCGTCGGCGACGGAGAACTCGGACGCAATC
>OCTX012290081.1_pt1 | contig 14157 bp, 5 predicted proteins | sample 1539691 | NCBI WGS metagenome assembly OCTX01 (sample SAMN02144231, study PRJEB22623) | gut metagenome | biome: sheep rumen | host: Ovis aries | place: New Zealand | reverse complement strand
CCCATCCCCATCAGGATCCCGCCTTCGATCTGCCCCTGGATCGCGATGGGATTGACCACCTTTCCGGCATCATAGGCCGAATAGATCTCTTCGACCCTTCCGTCATCATCCAGGACGGCGCAGCATGCCGCGTATGCATAGGCGATATGGCTCTTGGGATATGGGACGTCAGCCCCCAAAGGATCGGTGGGTTCAAAATAGCGGTAGGAGAAGCGCATGCCCTCCAGGAAGCCCAGCACACGATCCGGGTCTTTGACCGGGCATCCGCTGATCCTGGTCTGGGAACCGCGCCTGCCATAGGTTCCCTGGTCAATGCCGGAGCCCTGACCGGCTATGCTCCCATCCTCCGCGATCTTCATGTTCAGGCTGACAAAGGGGCCTTTCAAGGTGCCGGGCGCGTACTGCGTTCCGTTGCCATAGGATACGGCATCCTCCGGGCTGATCCTGGGATGCAGGCATGCCTCGCTGCTTTTCAGGAGCGACAGGATCTCATTCTGAACCTCCTTGAGCTGATCCGGATCTTTGTACGAAATGCCCTCGCCATAGCCGCTCTCCATCCGATCCAGGACGATCTGTGCGGCAGTCATGGCATCCCGCAGCAAAAAGGCTGCGCCGCGGACCGCTTCTCCGGTAACCAAGGTCTGCCGCGAGCCGGAAGTCGTTCCGGAATCCGGCGCATTTTCCGTGTTGCAGATTCCCATCAGGAGCCTTCCCTTCGGAAGGCCAGTTGCCTGCGCCGTATCCTGGCAAAATACGGTATAGCCGCCCTGTCCGATGTCCGCCGCGCAGGTATAGATCACGACCGTCCCGTTTTTTACAACAAGCCGTGCATTCCCGTCATCCGGAAGACCGACGCCCACCCCCGCGTTTTTCATGGCACAGGCAATCCCCGCCCTGCCAGGGTTCTGCTCGTAATATGGACGGACGGCGAGAAGCGCCTCCTTCAACGCGGTGGATACATCCGCGATCTGTCCGTTCGGCAGCACCTTCCCGGGTTCAATGGCATTCCGGTAGCGGATCTCCCAGGGGGAAATCCCCACTTTTTCAGCCAGAAGATTCAGCACCGATTCCACCGCGAATTCTGTCTGGCACACCCCAAACCCGCGGAAAGCGCCGGCAGGGGGGTTATTGGTATAATAGCCGTACCCGCGGATGTCGGTATTCTGGTAACAGTAGGGACCTACCGCATGGGTACAGGCTCTCTCCAGCACAGGGCCGCACAAAGAGGCATAGGCACCTGTGTCAAAGGTAAATTCACAGTCGATTGCCTGCAGGATCCCGTTTTCATCGCAGCCAAGGGTAAACGTGCCCTTCATGGCGTGCCGCTTGGGATGGAATTCGATGGATTCCTGGCGGGAAAGCTTCATCTTGACAGGCCGGCGGAAGATCCACGCGGCAAGGGCGGACAGATGCTGGACGGACACATCCTCTTTCCCGCCGAACCCGCCGCCGATCAGCTGGTTTTCCACCACGACCCTGTCTTCCTCCCAGCCCAGCATATGAGCCGTCTCCTTCCGGGTCGCGTAGGCTCCCTGGTCCGTTGACAGGATCTTGATGCCGCTTTTGTAAGGAAAGGACACCGCGCACTCCGGCTCCAGAAAAGCATGCTCAGTAAATGGCGTTTCAAACTGCTCTGTCACCACATATTTCGACCTGGCGAGCGCCTCCTTCGGATTCCCTCTGACAATATGCCTGGATTCGCACAGGTTTCCCCCCGGATGCAGCAGGGGCGCATCACTCCTTGCCGCTTCCTCCGGTGTCCTGACGACCGGCAGAATCTCATACTCGATCTCCACCAGCTCTTTGGCCTTCTCCAGGAGATAAGGAGATTCCGCCACCACCAGGCAGATGGCATCGCCGCACATGTGGGTGACCGATCCTTCCTCGATCATCACATCCCAGTCGTAAATGATATGCCCGACCTTGTTGACCGGCACATCCTTCGCAGTCAGGACGCCTAACACGCCCGGAAGGGACTTTGCTTTGGAAGTGTCGATCTTCAGGATCCTGGCTCTCGCATACCTTGAGCGCACAGCGCCGCAGTATGCCATGTCAGGAAGATCCGGATCCACGATGGTACAGAGCGTGCAGCCCGGGTCATCCGCCCTGCAGATGACAGAGCCCGCCTTCAGGTGATGGCCGCTCCCGAAAACAGCGCCGGACAGGGCCAATGCTGCCTGATCCCCCGCCTGGGAAAACGCCTTCTCCAGTTCCAGCGCCCTTTCGCTGCCTTCCCGGATAAAATACTCCGGCCCGATATCATCCGGATACTTCCCGTATCCCAGGGTCTTTCTCCGCACGTCCACGCGGAATGCAGGACGGCCGACCCCGTAGTCTTCTCCTTCCTCCCGGCTGCGGTCTATCTTCTCTTCTCCCCGGAGAATGGCTCCCGCAAGCCGGATTCCCTCTATAATCTTCTGATAGCCGGTACACCTGCAGATATTTCCCTTGACCGCATCCTTGATCTGATCGTCAGACGGGTCAGGATTGACATCCAGCAAAGCCTTGGCACTCATCACCATGCCCGGAGTACAGAATCCGCACTGCACTGCCCCGCTTGTTCCGAAGGCATAGACGAAAGCCTCTTTTTCCGGAACGCTCAGTCCCTCCACCGTCAGGAGCTTCATTCCCGAGGCTTTCTGCGTCTTGAGGACACAGGACCTGACAGGCTTTCCGTCCGCCAGGATCATACACGCGCCGCAGACACCCTGGGAGCATCCGTCTTTGACCGAATACAGCTTCAGGTCATCTCTCAGGAAACGGAGCATAGATGCCTTTTTCTCTGTCACAACCTCCTGTCCATTCACTGTAAACCGATAACATTCTCCCATGCCAAGCGACCCTTTCTTTCCATCCTCTGTATGATTCCCGCTTCCTGCGCCTCCCGGAAGCAAAAGCTATGTACGCATCCCAACAAACCCACCGGTGCCGGGCACCGATGGGATCTCGTTCGTTACAAGCCACGCCCCTGCCGGCGCGGCAGCCTCACCTACAGGCCCCATCGCTGGCAGGGGTATGACTTGTTATACCTGTTCTCAGTCTGCAGCTGCAAAGAAGATCAGATCAGCCACGGATCATCCCTGATCACGGCAAGGATGAACTTCCGGAGGGGCTCATATATGCCGCATGCCTCATCAGCCACATCGACAATTTCCGTCTTTGAGGCAAACCTGAGTCGTACCTTCGTTCCTTCCAGAACCAGGAATCCGGTATTCTCCGAATTCTCCATATCCTCTTCGCTCCAGAACAGGGTCAGCTTATCCTTGTAGGGCCGTCCTGAATACGGACAGAACACAGCACAGTTTCCGCATTCGTTGCACATTCCATCCACATGGAGGATCTGAGCCTTCTCCAGCCCCGGTACGCTGACCGCCACATTTGCACGGTTCGGACAGACATCGGTGCAAACCTCACACACTGTTGCGCAGCCAAGGCAGCGCTTTTCCGGAAGCGTATCACATGCATCACTCAGTATGCCCTTCTTTGCGAGGCATCTGGAGACATCATCCGCACCGTTTTCCTTCTCATACTTCTCGAAATTGATTCCTGCGATGGCCGATGCGGCAGCCATTGCGTCAGCGATTCCCTTGACAACGGTTGCAGGCCCTTTCCGGCAGTCCCCGATCACATAAAGGCCGTCCACGCTGGACATGCAGTTTTCATCCGTCACAATGCGTCCCTTTTCATCGAAGGCACACCCTGCAGCTTCCAGCATGCTGTAATCGACGCGTTCGCCTACAGCCGTGATCACACTGTCACAGTCAATCCATGTTTTCTCGCCGGTATCGACCGGGCTTCTTCTTCCTCCCTCATCCGGCTCGCCAAGCTTCATGACGCTGCATTCCAGACGGTGATCCCGGAAGCCGACCGGCGCAAGAAGCTCACGGAAGAGAACCCCGTCCGCCATTGCCTCCCGAAGCTCTTCCTCATCCGCCGGCATATAGCGCTTTGTCCTGCGGTAGACGAGGCTGACCTTCTTCACTCCTTTGACACGCAGCGCGGCTCTGGCCGTATCCATTGCTGTATTGCCGCCGCCGATCACAACCACATGCTCTCCCAGATCCACGGCACTGTCATCATGCTTGACCTTTGCCAGGAATTCCAGTGCATCCAATGCCTCTCCATAGGACAGGGCGCTCTTTCCGGGTTTCCAGGCTCCGGTGGCAACGAGAATATCCGTATACCCATCCTTCCTGAGCGCCTCCAGGTCCGTAACCTCGCAGCCGGTTTTGATGACTGCGCCGAATCTGGTGCACAGCTCCACGTCCCGGTCGATGGCCTCATCCGTAATCCGGAATGCAGGGATCGCCATCCGCACGACGCCGCCGGGCTTGTCTGCTTTTTCAAAGACTGTGACCGCAACGCCCGCCCGTGACAGGAAGGAAGCGGCCGCAAGACCAGCCGGGCCTGCGCCGATGACGGCAGCCTTCTTCCCGGAAACCGTTTCCGGCACGGCTGCAGATTTCAATACGGCTGCCGCCGCATCCTTTGCCGCCTGGAGCTTGACCTCACGGATATGCACGCTTTCCTCATAATGATTGCGCATGCAGCGGTCATAACAGGTGTGAGGGCAGATCGTTCCCGTGATGAAGGGAAGCGCATTCTTCTCAAGGATGATCCTGAGCGCATCCTCGCTCCGGCCCTCCTCCATCGCACGCAGATAAGCCGGGATATCCTGATGGATCGGACAGCTGCTGCGGCAGGGCGCGTCAAAGCAGTCCATCAGAGGAAGGCTCTCTTCCTTCTTCCTGGACGGGAGCGGCTTCACGCTCTTGCGGCTTCTCTCCCTGTCAGGCGCAGCATTGGCAAGAGACACAGCCTTTGCCACATCGACGCCTTCCCATTGCCCGTCCGGAAGATCCATCAGAAGCTCCCCGATCTGATAGAGCCTCAGGTACCCGCCGGGCTTCAGCAGCGTGGTTGCCATGGTGACCGGCCAGACCCCGGCTATGACCAGCTCACGGATGTTGAAGTAATCCGCCCCTCCTGAATACGAGATGCGCAGCTTTCCGTCAAACTGCCGGGCGATCCTGGAAACCAGCTCAATCGTCAGCGGATAGAGGCTGCGGCCCGACATATACATCTCCTCACTCGGAAGCTCTCCTGCCTTCACGTCCACAGGAAAAGTATTGGTCAGCTTGATGCCGACGTCAACCCCAAGGCTGCCGGCAAGCGCGATCAGGCGCTCAAACATGGGCACCGCATCCTCCCACTGCAGGTCAGTCGTAAAATGATGGTCATCAAATGCCACATAATCAAACCCCAGGCCGTCCAGCGTTTTCCTGGCAAAGTCATAGCCCAGCAATGTCGGGTTGCACTTGATATACGTATTCAGATGCTTCTCCTGCATCAGATAGGACGCAATCGCCTCGATCTCCCTGGGCGGACATCCGTGCAGGGTGGATTCCGTGACGGAATTGGAGATCCTGGACGGAATCTTCAGAATATCCTCCTTTGTCACCCTTTTCAGGATCCCCTTCTCCACTGCCTCGAGGGATGCGGCGATGCAGTCCTGGAAGACAGGGTTATCCTTCGCTTCGATCATGTCATCCAGGAACTTCTGGATCTTCTGCGTCTTGATGCCGTCCAGATCATATCCCACGGACATGTTGAATACGACTCCGTCAGGACATCCCAGATCCAGTTCCTTTGCCAGAAGATGGATCAGAACCCATGCCTTGACGTATTCCTCATAAGCCTGCCCCACCTCAAGCTCCGTCGACCATTCACAGTTATAGCACTCATCTCCGGAAGCGATGCACGGCTTCGGCACGCACGCTGCCAGTTCCCTCCCATCCATCTTCTGGACAGTCTTCAGCTCAAACCAGGAGGAGCCTGCCAGATAGGATGCCACCAGATTCTGGGCCAGCTGGGTATTGGGTCCGGCAGCAGGCCCGAATACCGTTTCGATCATGCCATCAAAGATCGGATACTGCTTCCCGCTGCGCTTTAACATCTTTGAAACACCAAAGATGCTCCCGCACCGTTCATATTCCTGCAGGGACCAGTTCAGAAGCTTCCTGTATGGGATCAGCCTCATCAGATCGCTCATTTCAAATCCTCCTCTCAATCACATGCTTTACGTTACAAGCCACACTCCGTCCAGCAGACGCGCCCGCTGGACGGGTGAGGCCTGTAACTGCTTTACAGATATTGCTTCGGATCATATTCCCTGTGGTTCAGGTTCCCCCAAAGGCGGCAGGCCTGTTCCATGGTCCAGGCATTGATCTTTTCTTCATCGATATTGACAAACTCTCTGTCACGGTAGAGCACCTTCCCGTTAATGATGGTGGTACGGCAGTTCTTTCCCATCAGACCAAAGATCATATGTCCGCCAAGATTGTTCTCATCGATGGGCGTGAATGGCTTATAATCCATCACGATCACATCCGCCGCCGCGCCTTCCTTCAGGATCCCCACCGGCTTTTTGAAATACCTGGCGCAGATCCTCCGGTTGTTTTCCAGAAGCAGCTGCAGCGACTCACCGAACGCCACATTCGGCAGCTGGGCGTTGTGCCTTTGAATGATCAGGAAGACCTTCAAAGATTCCAGCATGTCATGCGTATAAGCATCCGTTCCCATGCCGACCGTGATCCCCTTTTTCAGCATCTGAAGGACAGGAGCGCATCCCACCGCATTCCCCATGTTGGACTCCGGATTGTTCACCGCCATGGTGTCGGTTTCCCTGATCATGTCCATCTCGGAAGCGTTCAGATGGATGCAATGCCCGAGCAATGTCTTCGGCCCCAGGATCTGATTATTCAGAAGGCGCTCCACCGGGCGGCACCCATAATTCTGCAGGCTGTCCCATACGTCATTCATTCCCTCCGAAACATGGATATGGAACCCGGTCCGTCCGTCATTGGCCGAAACCATCTTCTGGAAGGTTCTGTCAGAGATCGTAAACAGCGCATGTCCTCCGAACATGGCCTTGACCATGTCACTGTCTTCCTTTTCGGCAAAGGAAATGAAGTCAGCGTTCTCCCTGATCGCCTGATCACACTTCTCCTCCCCGTCCCGTTCCGATACCTCATAGCACAGGCAGGAACGGATCCCCAGCTCCTTTGCCACATCATGAATGGCGAACAGGCTTCCGGGAATCTCGCAAAACGAGGCATGATGGTCAAAGATCGTTGTGACTCCGTCACGGATACAGTCAAGGATGGTCGCATAAGCACATGCTTTCGTCCCGTCGATCGTGAGATGGCGGTCGATCTTCCACCAGGTACCATCCAGCACCTCATAGAAGTTGGTCGGGTTGTTCCCGTCAATGGCCAGCCCCCTCGCCAGGCCGGAATAAATATGCGTATGCGCGTTGATAAACCCGGGCATGATCAGCTGTCCATGCGCATCGACAAACTCCGCGTCCGGGTATTTCTCCTTCATCGCTTCAAAAGGCCCGATCTCCCGGATCACCTCCTGATCGATCACGACAGCCCCATCCTTCCAATAAGGATTCTCACTGTCCAGCGTAAACACGCGTCCATTTCCCACCAAAAGCATAACCCTACCTCCTTGAAAATAGATTTTTGAAGCCTTACAATATTTCTGGTATCAATATAATTACCGGAGGATTCACAATGAAGAATACCGATCCTTTTGAATTCGCCAGAAGGCTCGTAAAGGCCCTGGCCGTTCAGTTTGGTTCCACCTGTGAGGTCGTTCTCCATGACCTGACCGGCGGAGATCTGAACCACACCATCATCGCCATCGAAAACGGGCATATCTCAGGGCGCGCAATCGGGGACGGCCCGTCGAAGATCGTCCTGGAAGCGCTTCATGACACACGCCAGGCTCACACAGACAAGCTTGCCTATCTGACAAAGACCAGGGATGGGAAGGTTCTGAAGTCGAGCACGGTCTTCCTGCGTGATGAAGAAGGAAAGACGATCGGCATCCTGGCGATCAATAACGACATCACGCTGACAGTAGCCTGCGAACAGGCACTCCACACATACAATACTTCCCTTCAGACCACAAAGGAGCCGGAGCCGATCTCAACCAATGTCGCAGACCTCCTTGATTCCCTGATCGACCAGTCGATCCACCTGATCGGAAAACCCGCCGCTCTGATGGATAAGGGGGAGAAGATCCGGGCGATCCGCTTCCTGAACGAGGCAGGCGCATTCCTCATCACAAAATCCGGTCCCAAGGTCTGTCAGGTATTCGGAATCTCAAAATACACGCTCTACAGCTACCTGGATGAAGCGAAGCAGTCTTCCGATCCGTCTGCTGATCCGGCCGGCGAACTGTAAACGGAACTGTTCAGGACAGATTCGAAACAGTTCCCTGCAGATCTCTCTTATTCTCATGATAAAACAAGTCAGGAAAATAGGCAATCATCCAAAGCCATTTTTCCTAACTTGTTTTATGATATCTCATATTCTTTTGTGTAGTATGACGAAAGCACTTCACCGGCGGATCCGCCTGTACCTGGTTTATCAGTCACCAGGCTCAGCGGTCATCCTCCGCTTCAGCAGAACTGAACTTAGCGGTTATCCCGCCAATACCGGTCTAACGGTAATCTTCCGTCTGCACCTTCTCCTCCAGCTCTTCCTTCAGGCTCCTTTTCCGTGTTTTGCCCTCAGGTGCCTTTTTCTGCGCCGATTTTGATCCGGAGCTCTTTTTTGCCCCGGAATTATCCTTCGATCCGGAAGTGCTTTTGAATCCAGCGGCATCTTTGGATACGGGAGTCTCCTTGGATCCGGAGGCGTTCCGCTCAGGGCTCTTTTTCCCGGCGGCAGGCTTTCTGGCGGCAGCCTTCTTCTCTTTTCCCGCAGAGTGCTTTTTTCCCTCCTGCGCTTCTTCCTCTTCCTTTACCGGCTCCACCTGCGTGCAGCGGAAGATGCTGATGCCCAGGGCAGGAACCGTGATCCGGATGGAATTGGGCAGTTCGTCACACTCCTCCTCGCGGGAATTCTTCACCCTGGGATTCACATGCCCGTCCCCGCCAAAGGTAACAGCATCCGAATTCAGGATCTCCTTGTACTTGCCCCTGAACGGAACCCCGATCTTATGGTTCTCATAGCTCAGGTTTGAGAAATTGACGACGACCAGGAGCGTCTGCTCCTCGATGGCCGACCGGCGCAGGAAGACCAGCATGTTCTCATTGGCAGAGATATTATTGATCCATTCAAAGCCCTCTGACGCATAATCGAGTGCATACAGGGCAGGATTCTCCCGGTAAAACTTCAGAAGCGCTGCACAGTATGACTGAAACTGCCTGTTTTCTTCCTCATCGAGCATATCCCAGTCCACTCCGGCATCCGGCTTCAGCGCGGCCTTCTGCGCGATCTCACATCCCATGGCAAACAGCTTCTTTCCAGGATGCACCATCATGTAGCCATACATGGCCCGAAGGTTCGCCAGCTTCGTCTTCTTTCTCCCCGGGACCCTGGCATACATGGAACCAAACTTCCCGCTGACCGCCTCGCAGTCAAAGGCCAGAAGGAAATCCTCGGAATAGTTATACACCATGCTGAATATCAGCTCCGAATGGTGCGCCCCGCGGAAAATCGGATCCAGCTGCATATATTCAATCAGGGAATCCTGGAATCCCTTGTTCCATTTATAGTCAAACCCCAGTCCTCCTTCCTCGACACAGGAAGTGACCATGGGCCACTGGGAGCTGTCCTGCGCAATCAGGACCGCACCGCCTGCCTCCTTATGGAAGATGGAGTCCAGATGCTTGAAAAACTCCACCGCATCCAGGTTCTCATTTCCGCCATACAGATTCGCCACCCACTGGCCGGGCCCCTTGCCATGGTCCAGGTAAAGCATCCGGGAGATATCCTCCATCCTCAGGCCATCGGCATGATAAACCTTCGTCCAGAAGAGCGCATTGGCAATCAGGAAATTCGACACCTCAGGTCTTGCATAATTATAGGTGAGCGTGCCGTCATAGGCATACAGAGACTGGCGCGGATCCAGGTGCTCATACAGGTTCGTCCCGTCAAAACCCATCAGTCCGTTCTGATCCCTTGAGAAATGTCCCGGCGTCCAGTCCAGGATCACGCCGATCTGGTGCTGGTGCAGGTAATCAACCAGGTACATAAAATCTTCGGGGCTGCCATAACGGCTCGTCGGCGCATAATATCCTGTCGTTGCAAAGCCAAGGCTGTTGTCATCGGAATACTCCATGACAGGCAAAAACTCCACATGGGTGTAGCCCATCTCACCGACATACGCGGCAAGCTCCCTGGCAAGCTCACGGTAATTCAGGAATTCGCCGCCCTCTTCACCGGGCCTTCTCCATGTCCCGGCATGAAGCTGGTAGATGGACATCGGGAGCGTCTTCGTATCAAGCTTCGAGCGTTCCTCCATCCAGGAAGCATCCCCCCAGGTATAGGAGGAAAGATCTACCGTGATGGAAGCAGTATCCGGACGTTTTTCACAGGCAAAACCATAGGGATCGCTCTTGAGAAATGTAAGGCCTGTGGAGGTTTTGATCTCATACTTATAAAGCTGCCCTTCTTCCAGCTCAGGAACAAAGAGCTCAAAGATCCCATATTCCTCCAGCTTCCTCATCGGAAGGACTCTTCCGTCCCATCCGTTGAAATCACCAACCAGGCTCACACGCACCGCGTTTGGAGCCCAGACAGCAAAGTACATGCCCTTCGTGCCGTCCACCGTGATCCGGTGGGCGCCCAGGTAATCATAGGCCTGATAGCAGATCCCGGCCTTCCACTTCTTCAAAGCCTTCTCCGGAATCTGTACATCATAATTATAGGGATCCTTCACCAGAACCACACAGTCATCCTGCGTGATCTCAAGCCGATAATCAGGGATCTTCTCTCCAGGGAGCAAAGCGGCAAAGAACCCATTTTCATCCACCGCCTCCATCGGTACGGACAAACCTTCCCCGGTTACGGCAACACTTTTCGCGGATGGGAGAAATGCCTGGACCAGGATTCCGCTATCTGTCACAGACGCACCCAGAAAGCTGTGCGGCTGGCTCTCCTCAGAGTACACGATCCCCTCAATCCGTCCCCAATCCATCAGATCATACAGTTCTTTGTTCATAGAAAGCACCCCCTGAAGTTGTTTGATTCGCACTGCGGCCTGCCGTAGGCAGCAGGCCTCCATACGCAATCACAGATCAACGATTGCGTTCCTTCCATGACAGCTCCTTGCCTGATGAGCTTTTTACCTGATCACTCTCACCCGCAGGACATCGCCTACGTTCCTGAGTTCTTCCACCGTTTCCGGCTTGATCGCGTCATCAATGTCGATCATGGTGTAAGCATACTCCCCGCGGCTGGTATTGGACATGTTCGCCACGTTCGTATAAGAGAGAATGTCCGCAAACTGACGGATCATGTGCTTCACATTCTTATGATAGATCGCGATCCTGTGCTGGGAGCGGCACTCGCCCATGCTGCAGGCAGGATAGTTGACGCTGTTGCGGATATTCCCGTTCTCCAGGAAATCCTTCAGCTGTTCGACAGCCATGACTGCACAGTTTTCCTCGCTCTCCTGAGTGGAAGCACCCAGATGCGGAGTCAGGATGACCTTGTCATGCCCGGTCGTCTTCGGATTCGGGAAGTCACAAACATAGCAGGCAAGGCGCCCCTCATCCAACGCTTCCAGCACCGCGTCCTCATCCACCAGAAGATCCCTCGCATAATTGACCAGGACAGCCGTCGGCTTCATCAGCGCGATGGCATCCTTGCCAATCATCTTCTTTGTACTGTCAAGAAGCGGAACATGGATCGTAATATAATCGCACTCCCTGAAAATGGTCTCCACATCATTGATGTGCCGGACGGAACGGCTCAGGTTCCAGGCCCAGTTGACGGAAATATAGGGATCATAACCATATACCTCCATCCCGAAATGTACTGCTGCGTTCGCAACCAGGTTCCCGATCGCGCCAAGCCCGATCACGCCGAGCTTCTTCCCGGAAAGCTCTGTCCCGGCAAATTCCTTTTTCTGCTTTTCGACATCCTTTTTGATATTCTCGTCGTCCGCGTTTTCCTTCACCCAGTTAACGCCTCCCACGATATCACGGGCTGCAAGCAGCATGCCTGCAAAGACCATCTCCTTGACGCCGTTCGCATTTGCGCCAGGCGTATTGAAAACGACGATCCCCTTTGAGGCACACTCCTCAAGCGGAATATTGTTGACCCCGGCGCCCGCTCTGGCGATGGCGAGGACGCTGTCATCGAGCGCCATCTCATGCATGTTCGCGCTGCGCACCAGGATCGCGTCTGCACCCTGGATCTCATCGGTTTTCTGATAGTTCGGGCCAAATGCGCTCAGCCCGTTTTCACTGATCGCATTCAGGCATGCATACTTGTACATAGCTGAAAATCTCCTTGTCTGTGCTGGATCCCGCTTCGGATGAATTCAAGATGATGTTATGAATGCAAAAGTCATTGAAACGGGACGCTTGTATCGCGAATTACGTCCGCGAGTATACCACCAGCGCATTCTTCACACAATGATAAAAATCTGTCAGGCATACTGCCGATTATTCTGAAGCTAAGCCTCCTGCTTCTTCACCTCCAGGTCCGTCTGGTCAAATGCGTCGGAAATCGAATGCCCCGCGGGTACCATCGGGAAGACATTGTCATTCTCATCGATCACGCACTCGATCAGCACCGGTCCGCCAAAAGCAAGGGCTTTCTCAAAAGCAGGCGCGAACTCCTCACGGGAGGTGACGCGGATCGCACCGCAGCCGAGTGCCTTTGCAACGGCGCAGTAATCCACCTTGTCCTTCAGGATCGTCTGGGAATACCTTCCTCCATAGAACAGCTCCTGCCACTGGTGCACCATCCCCAGGACAGAGTTGTTGAACACCACCTCAATGATGCCGATATTGTACCGGCTTGCGGTCGCCAGCTCATTCATGTTCATCCTGAAACAGCCGTCCCCGGCAATGTTCACGACAATCTTGTCAGGCAGCGCCGTCTTCACGCCGATGGATGCTCCCAAGCCGTAGCCCATCGTGCCGAGGCCGCCGGAAGTAAACAGCTGCCTGGGCTCCTTATAGCGATAATACTGTGCCGCCCACATCTGGTGCTGTCCCACTTCCGTGACGATCTTTGCATTTCCCTCCGTCAGCCGGTAGATCTCCTCCATGATGAAGGGGCCGGTCAGCCTTCCTTCATCATACCGGAGCGGATACAGCCTTGCCAGCTCCATGCTCTCCTTTACCCACTCCTCATGATTCTTCGGGCTGATCAGAGGATTGAGGCGCTTGAGCACTTCATTGCAGTCTCCGGAAACGCTCACATCCACCTTGATATTCTTGTTGATCTCAGCCGGGTCGATATCGATCTGAACGATCCGGGCCTTCTTCGCAAAGGAACCCGGGTTGCCGATGACCCTGTCCGAGAACCGGCAGCCCACCGCAATCAGCAGGTCGCAGTGGGATACCGTCAGGTTCGCCGCCTTCGTGCCGTGCATCCCCAGCATGCCAAGATACAGCGGGTCATTGCCGTCAAACGCGCCCTTTCCCATCAGCGAATCACAGACCGGCGCGTTCAGGTGGTGCGCCAGCTTCTTCAGCTCCTTTGAGCAGTTGGAAATGACGGCTCCGCCGCCCGCGAAGATCACCGGCTTCTTTGCCCGGTTGATCAATTCAGCCGCAGCCTCAAGGTCATGATTCCGGATATACTCGTTTTGTGGGACAAATACCTCCGGCCTGGCCGGCTCATATTCCGCCACGTCCGAAGTCACGTTTTTCGTCAGGTCAATCAGGACCGGCCCCGGCCGCCCTTCCCTGGCGATCCGGAAGGCTTTCCGGATCGTGTCCGCCAGGACATTCACATCCTTTACGATGCAGTTGTACTTCGTAATCGGGATCGAGATCCCGGCGATATCGATCTCCTGAAAGGAATCCTTGCCCAGCAGGGAAATGCCCACATTGCAGGTGATCGCAACCAAAGGCACGGAATCCATGTTTGCCGTGGCAATCCCGGTGACAAGGTTGGTTGCACCAGGGCCGGAGGTCGCAAAGCATACGCCCACCCCTCCGGTTGCCCGCGCGTATCCGTCCGCCGCATGGGCAGCGCCCTGTTCATGGGAGGTCAGGATATGGCGGATCTCATGCTGGTGGCGGTACAGCTCATCATACACATTCAGGATCGCGCCGCCCGGATAACCGAAAACGGTATCCACTCCCTGTTCCTTCAGACACTCGATCAGTATCTG
>OCTX012255782.1_pt1 | contig 14158 bp, 5 predicted proteins | sample 1539691 | NCBI WGS metagenome assembly OCTX01 (sample SAMN02144231, study PRJEB22623) | gut metagenome | biome: sheep rumen | host: Ovis aries | place: New Zealand | reverse complement strand
TCCGGATGCAACTCCCGCGGGGCTCTTATCTATAACTCAATGCCCGTGTCGCGCTCGATGACCGTTTCGCAGGCTGCCTTGAAGGTCTCGGGAGTCGCGATGATGGTGAGACTCTGTTTCTTGGTACGTGTGATTCCAGTATAGAGAATTTGCCTGTTCAGCAGTGGATGGCCCTTGCGTGTGGGTAGGAACATCATAATATTCGGGTAGCCCGAACCCTGCGATTTGTGGATGGTTATCGCGAAGGAAGGCTCCAGGCATTCTTCCGGAAAATACGAGAGCGGATAGAAGACAAATTTCGACTGTTTCTTGAGCATCAGGAATAGCTGGCCGTGCCGTTCGGACCTGACCACGATTCCCGTGTCGCCGTTGTACAGCGTGAATTCGTTCTGGTTGCGGTTGAAAATCAGTATCTGCCCCACAAATGCCGTGGCCGGGTTTTGCGTCAACGTCTCGGCGACAATCTGGTTCAGCGCTTCGACACCGCGGTTGCCGCGCCTTTCTGCCGAAAGGATGCGGGCCTGGCTTGCGGCATTCCAGAGCTTCTCGCGGATCTCCGACTGTTCCGGTGTCGCGCTTTCCAGGGAAATGTCCGGGTTGACAAGCTCGGCAAGGCCGATGAGCGGGGCGTAGAATTTCTTTGTCCACTTGCGAACCAGGTTCCTGACGGCGAGAAGTTCTTCCTTGCGTGAAAGCGTTTGGCCGCAATTCAGGTCAAAAAAATGGACGCTGTCCTGCTCTTCCCAGTAAGTTGCCTGCGGGTCAAATAGCGATCCTTCAAACAGCGCATTCTCGCCGCGCTGGATTCTGCCTGCCAACACGCCGATTCTGGAATCGTCATTGAATCGGTTGGAACGGATAAGCTTGACGACGAAATTGCGGTCGAATTCCAGGATGTTGCCGAGTACGGCGCCCGCATCGACAGACGGCAGCTGCTTCGGGTCGCCCAGGATGAACAGCTTGAAGTTTCCGCTGGGCGGGAGCGCCTGCAGGAATGCCGCGAATAGCGAGATGTCTATCATGCTCGCCTCGTCAATGATGTAGATGGCCTTTTCGGGGAGTGGATTGCCGGAATTGAAGGTGAAGCCTCCCTTCGCGACACTGTATTTTAGGAGCCTGTGCAGCGTGTAGCTTGATGCCTTGGCGAGTTTTTCGACAATACGCGGGTTCTTGTTGCGTGCGGATTCCGAAATTTCGTGCAGAGTGTCTTCCATGCTTTCGGCGAGACGGTCGGCTGCTTTGCCGCTGGGCGCCGCCATGTAAAGGTCCCAATTCAGGTAGTCGGCATTGCTGGCGAAGAGTTTCCACAATAAGAACCCGATGACGGTCGTCTTTCCGGTGCCGGGCCCGCCGGTGATAATGAGGTTCTGCTTCGTGCCGCGGGCGATGATTTCGGCCTGGCGGTCATCGAAGTTGATGGGGGAGCCTTCGCGCAACAGCCCGTGCACGAAATCCCTGGCTTGCGGTATGTCCGCATCGCTGATGGCGGCTTCCTTGAAGAATCCGGATTTGAAAATTTTTTCGATATGCCCCTTGTCTTCGAGATGCTTCGCCGAAATCAGGTAGGTGCCGCGCGGCGTCTGCTGCAAGCATAGGGGGGTCGCCCCTTCGCCGATGATTTGCGCGTACTTACCTGCGGCAAGCTCCTTGACGCCTTTGCGGATAACCGGCAGAAATACGTCCGCGGACGGGTACAATTCCGTGCAGCTATCCCCCTTTAGAGCGTCACGACTTTCGGCTTGCACGACAAGGCCGTCCCATTTCTGCGCCCACTTGGAAAAAAGCGGCTCTGCATCCAACGGGATGCGCGTGTTGCCGTCTTCCAAAAGCGAGAGGTAGATGTAGAGCACTTTCTGCGCGTCGTCCGACAGCTTCGGTTTTTGTTGCAGGGAGCAAAGCAGGCCGTGCATTTTTTCTGCGATGGGGGCGATTCCGCGGAGTTCGCGGATCAGCGCGAAGAAATTGCCGACCGGGCCGTTGACATTAGCTTTATCGATGGTCATGCCGACTCCTTTGCACTGCGCTTCATGAGGGCGGCGACATTGCGGTAGCTTTTTTCGAGGTCCGCGAAACTTTTCCAGGTCTGGCAGTAGATGCCGTTGCAGGTGTTCGCCCTTGTGCCTCGTGCCAGTGCATAGTAGATGCCGCCGAAGTGCTTCTCGAAAATCTGCTGTTCGTCCAGACCTTCGCTGCGGGAATCGGCGAGATTCCCGTAGAACTGCTTGAGCCACTTGATGAGTAGGTAGCTGTAAAGTACGCGCTGTATGGAATACTCCTCCTCGATTTTTTGGGCGAGGGCTTCCTTGTCGCTGTATTCGGCATCGTCCATCACGTCGGATTTCCAGTCCAGAATCGAGTAGTAGTCTTCGCCGTCATCTCCCTTGCGCACGAACATCAGGTCGATGAATCCCTTGCAGAGGCAGTTTACCCAGGAGGAATTGCGGCTGTCCAGGTGGAATCCCATTTCGGCGCGGCGCTTGCTTGCCGGCAGGTCCCCGAGGCGGAAGGTTTTCCCGGTTACCGCACTTCCATGGATTTCGGGGAGTTCCGCATTCATCGTATTCCATATGAAGCTTGCCGTGAGGCTGTTCCATTCGGGATGCTCCTGGATATGGATGGAATTGCCCTGGTAGGTTTCGGCAATGAGGTTGCGGAGTTCGGCGTTGTCGCGTGCGGCGTTCTCGTCGGGAAGGTTTCCGACGGTTTCGAAATCCAGCTTCTCGAATACCTTGTGCAGGGCGTCGCCGAGGTTGGCGCCGCGCGGATAGTTCGCAACGTTTGCCACGGGAGCGTCCCTGTCGTAGTTTTTGCAGGGCTGTACCAATGTGGCCGCATCGTCTATAGGGATGCTATTGAGGCCGTTCCCGCTTTCGACAAAGTCTTCGCGGTTGGCGCGGTTCCCGTCAACGGAGATTTCGCTTTCGTCGAGGAATTCGTCCTGGCTTTCGAGGACGCGTTTCTTGGAGGCCAGGCTGGAATAGGAATACTGGTAGATGCAAGCGTCGTTCACCTTGCGCTGCAGCGAATCGAAGTCCGGCAGTTTGCTCGTGTCGGGCTGCTCCTTTTTTGCATTGCGGAGAATCTGTGCGACGGTTTTCTTGAGCATCTGCGTGTTCGCCTTCGCGTAAAAATCGTCCTGCGGCAACCGCGCAAATTCCGTTTCGGACAGGTGCTCGATGGCCCTGGCCAGGAATGCGAACGGCTTGTTCGGATTAATTCTCCATTCGCCCTCGCCCACATCCACATGCCATATCTTGTACCGCGGGACAATCATCAGCGATTCGGCGCGGGTGTAGGCCACATAGATGAGCCTGCGCCATTCCGCGTGGTTCTCGTCCATGCTCATCGAGCGGGAAAACTCCTTGTCGAACCCGAAGAATTTTTTCCCGTTAGCGCTGAACGCGAAAGGTCCTCCCCCCTTGCGGTTGTTGTCTCCGCGGAGCCCGCCGGTAATAATCGCAACAGGGAAGGCGAGTCCCTTGGATGCATGGATTGTCATGAGGTTCACGGCGTCGAAATCGCTGCCCTTGGCGACAAGGTTCCCGTCGGCATCGTCCACGTCTTCGGAAGAACTCGCGAGCCCTTGCAGGTGCTTTATGATTTCTTCCAGCGACACCCTGTTGTTGTACAGGTAGTCAAAAATGTAGGTCCCGATTTGCTTTATCTTTGCCAGTTGTTGCAGGGTGGCAGGCGTACTCAGGTACTTGTCGATTTCGGTTTCCTGGTAGATGCTTTCCTGGAGTTCTGCCCAGCGACGTTTCGATACCAGCTGCCGCCACGCCATGAACAGTTTCATGACACGGCCGGCCGGGTGGATGAACGATTCGTCTTCGACACGTTCGAGGGGAACCCTGAAAAAGTCGGAGATAAGCGCCTCGTTCAGGAACTTGCGGTTCCAGCTCGAAAAATCGGGAGCGTCGAGCGCCTTCAAAAGCGAAATCCAGTGGGCGCATTCCTTTCCGTAGAACAGGTTCGTGTCCTTGTAGCGCGTGTAGGGGATGCCTGCCTGTGCCATGACCTCTTCCAGTGCGACCATTTCGGTCCGGGTGCGCGAGAGGATGGCGAAATCCGAGAAGCAGACATCGCGCAACACTTTCTTGTCCTTGTCGAAAATCTGCAGTGCCGTCCTGGATGCATCCGTGGAGCTCGGGGCGCAGCATTCTATGATTTTCCGTACGGCGAAATCGGCAAATTCGAATTCGTCGGAAATGTTCGAAATCCAGAGGGGCGCCGTATGCTCGCCGTTCAAGGTGGGTGCTAGCTTTTTGAGTTTTTCTTGGGGCGCGTCCGATTTCGTGAAGTCCCCGTTTTCAAGGAACTCCCCTTGGAACAGTTCGTTGCAGGCCTCGATGACGTCATCGCTGGAGCGGTAGTTCGTCGATAGCCTTCTCCCGTTCTTTTTGCCGATTTCGGCAATGGCGCGACGGTAGACGCCGACATCGGCCCCCTGGACCGAGAAAATGGACTGTTTCGGGTCGCCCACAACGACGATGTTGTTTTCGCGGGAGTCAAGGAAGATGGTCTTGAAAATGTCCCACTGCAGCTGATTCGTGTCCTGGAATTCGTCGATGATGGCGTAGCGGTAGGTTTCCCGCAATTTCTGTACCAGGTTGTCGTTCCTGTTCATGATGGTGTCGTGGACATCGATAATCATGTCGCTGAAGGACTGGCGCCTGCCCTGCCGCTTTTCCCTTTGCCAGAGTTCTACGAGTTCATCGACATGTTCGAAAATGAATTTCTGGAATGGCTTGATGGCGACCTTTTGCAGGTCCTCGTCCTTGAGGTCGAAGAAGAAATTTACCGCATGGATCAGTTCGTCGCTATCCCAGGGGGCCTCGCGCCACTTTTTCGTGAATGTCCTCGGAAACAGTTTTTCGGTGCCGTCGTATGCCTCGATGGCATCGATCAGGGTCGAAATTTTACGATAATTCGTCTTGGACTTGAGGACTTCTTCGCAAACCTTGTCCTTGTTCTCGAGCAGGACATTCCATGCGTCGCGGGCGCCGGGGACCCATTGCAGGATTTTTTCGAGAGTGCTGAAATCTGGCAAGAAGGGCTGTGTCCCGTGATCTTGCAGCATGTACTTGGCAGCATTCACGAAATTCTTGACAAAGGTGTCCATACTGAAACCCGAAGAATTCAGCACGTCCATAAATTCGGTTTCGAAGGACCACTTGTCGCGAATGAGCCGCTGGATAAGCGCTTCGATACTGTCGTCCGAAACGACATCCAGGTTGAAGGAGGAACCCGCCTCGTAGGCGAAATCGTGCAGCACCTTCTGGCAGAAGGAATGGATGGTAAAGATTGGCGCCGTATGGATATTCTGCAGCGCTTCGCGGTAGCATTCCAGGTTCTCCTCGGCAAGGCAGTCTTCCATCTTCTGGCGGATGCGGTCGCGCAGTTCGCCGGTAGCCTTGTCGGTGTAGGTGACTATTAGGATTTTGGAGAGGGGAATACCCGCATGTCCATTTTCGCCGCGCACGAGTTTTGCGACCAGCTGCTGGATGGTGTACGTCTTGCCGGTACCCGCCGAGGCGTCGATATAGAGGTTGTTCCCAAAATGAAAATCGTCGATGTCAAAAAGATTAATCTGGGTCATTGACGTCGCCTCCCATGTCTTCGTCAGGATTCCACAAGTCGGGTGTCAATTCCCGGAGGTCCTCGCATTCCTTTTTCCAGAGGTCCATGAAATACTTGTCGGTGAACCCGCAGACCTTCTTGATGTCGAACAGCTTGCTGCCGGCGAAGTATCTCCACGGAGAACGGTTCTCGTCGCTGAACGCCGCGATATAGTCGTCGTAGGATTCGATCTTGTTCTCGAACACCATGTCGATCGGGAGGACCTTGCTGTAGCGTTCCCACTTGCCGCTTGCATCCATCTGCACCGCGAACATTTTCCGGTAGATTTTTTCGAGCAGTTCCTCCGCTTCGGCGGGCGTGCGCTTGATGCGCTTGGCCCGCCATGTCGTCTTGGAATAACAGTCCGCGTAGATTTCCGGAATGGGTTCGTTTTTCCGTCCGGCATCACAAATGAGTGCAAGCGCCTGGATGTAGCCTGCCAGGAATTGGTACTGGTGGATTTCGACGCCGGCGGTATCTATCAGGTGGATGCAGCCCTCGTTTTGTGCGCACAGGGGAACTGTCCCGAGAAGGGTCCAGCCATCCATCTTGAGTTCGATAGTCTTTTTGCAGTACCGGAAATGGTTCTTGCTGTACAGGCCTTCGATCAGTTCCGCGAGGCTTCTGGTTTCGTCGAGGAGGTCGCTCCAAATTCGTTCGTTGAAGGCGCCCATGGGCAGAAGACCCTTGGAAATCGCGTAGTTGCGGATATCCTTCTCGGTTGTCAGTCGGTCGTTCTCGAAAACGCCCAGCATCTGTGCGAGAAGCATGCGACGCAGGATGGCTTCCTGCAGATTGTCGATGCTGATGGGCTCGAATTCGGTCTTTTCGGGATCTTCCTTTCCGTCCTCGATTTGCATCATCTGCTCGACGCGGAATTCGAAGGGATCCTTGAGGAATTGCTTGAACTGGTAGACGCTCGCCTGTTCGGGGAGCCTCGGGTCTTCGCTGTTTTCAGGATCGGGGACGAAGTTGACGGTCGCGCGGTCGTTGCCGAATTCCTGGTGCGCGTTCCTGTTGCGGATTTCGCGGCGGGTAAAGAGATCCTTCCAGGGGCGGGTTTCGTCCAGCGGGATGTTTTCGTCGGGCCAGATGTTCTTGAGAATCGCGGAGTCCGTTATGCCGGCCGCCTTTGCCGCGTTCCTCAGAAATCCGCGTATGTCGTTCACGATGGACGAAGGGTAGAAATCCTCGTCCTTTTGCAAATCCTTGTTCACGTAGCTGATGAAGAATCCTTGCGACGTGCTCATGAGCTGGCAGAGGAAGGCATAGCGGTTCCTGCTGACGGTAGAATCGTCACCGGGCCAGGGGCGGCAGGACTTGCGCAGGTCGAGCGTGTTGATGTTCCGCACACCCGGGAAATTTGCTGCGTCGGCTCCCATAAAGAAGAGGTACTTTGCAGGTACGATGCGGTTGGGCGCGAACTTCATGAAGGTGAGCCCGTTGATGAACAGGTTCCCGCAGCTGAATTCCGAACCGAGCGCGGCGTACATTAGAGTCTGCGAAATGCACTTGAACGAGATGGTCGCGCTCCCGGCGAGGTACTGGTATTCCAGGTTTTCGCGTGCGGCGGTGACGGAATGGTAGATGACGCTTTCGCCGACGAGTTCCTTGGGCGGGTTGCCCATGCAGAGCCATGAATCTAGGAACTGGTAGATGTCCGGGAGGCCTTCTGCCGGAATGCCGTCTGTGCCGGCCTGCATCCAGCATTCCAGCGAGTCGATGGCATCTACAAAACGGTAGAGGGAATTGTTGTCGGCGCTGCTGATGTCACTGTAGGGGCTAATCTCGCCCGCATCGGTCTGGACGCTGCCGTAGCTGAAGCGCGAAAGCAATAGGCGCCTGGTAGCCGTAATCCAGGACTCCTCGCGGCGCATTTCGCCGTTGTCGTCGGCGATACGGTCGCGGTAGATGTTCATGTTGGAAGCCCAGGATTCCCAGTTGGAAATTTCGTCGGGATGGATCCTGCGGACATTCTGTACCACGGGATTGCGTACGAGGGCGAAGAAGTCGGGCCTCGAAAGCGTCCCCTTTTCGCGGATGGAGAAAAGGATGCCGAGCGCGTTTGCCGTGAGCGAGTCGCGGGCGGCGGAATCCACGATGTTGAACGGGACATGGAATCCTTCCCGCGTCTGGTCGAAGACCTGGAAGATGGCGGTGCGGTAGTCGTCGATGTTCGGGGATACCACGAGGATGTCGGCGATGGTCGCCTTCGGGTTCCCCTGCGCATCCTTCTCCGAAAGCAGCTTGCAGATGTGGGAATGCAGGGCCTCCACTTCGCGGATTTTCGACGGGGCCGTTGTTACGCAGAAGGAATCGTCTTTTTCAAAGGGGACCTTGTCGAGGACGCCCGCATCTTTGCAGAAAACGTTCTTGCGGTTTGCGACCATCCATTGCACCTGATGCAAAAGCGTGTCGCAAGGAATTTCCTTTTTCCGGTCGGCAATGGATTCCTCGTCAAAAACGAAATTGTAATCCGTCGCGACGCTCCAGAGCTTGATGTTATCGCGGCCCGCCTTGCCCCAGTAGCGTAGAAGTTCGTTTTCGTCTTCGTCGATGGATTCGCTTTCGTCGTCGGGGCTGGTTGAAAGTTTCGGAAGCGCAAGCCGCATGCTTTCAACAGATTTTCTTGCGCCGCTGCAATCTTCCCAGAATGCCATGCACGGGTTCTGAATGAAGGCATAGACTTCGTGCCGGTTTGCAAATTCCTGCAGAATGACGCGGTAGAACTGGCCCATTCCCGAAAGCCCGAAGATGAATACCGGGAGGTGGCTCTCGTAATGGAAATCGGCCTTGCCGACTTTGTACAGGTAAGGAAGCGTGAGGTAGGTGACATTGCCGCCTTCGCGGTTCTTTTCGCTGGCTTTCTCAAATACTTGTGTAAGTAGCGACTTGCCGTTGTCTCCGGCATGGAACAGCGCCGAATAGAGCTTGCATTGCCATGCTTCGTTGGCGTCGGGCGTGCCGTCTCGCGTGATAAAGAAATCGTGCAGCTCTCCTTCTTTCCAGCAGTCGAGAATTCCCTTGGCGCCGTCGCCTGTTTCCGAATCGGAAATGAATCCGTTGGGGCGGCTGGTTTCGTATTCCAGAAAAAGCCCCGCCATGACATTTGCGAAGTCGAAAATCCTGTTCTCGTCAACAACGCCGTCGTCTTCGAGGTAGGCCTTGACGCTTTCGCCCAGGAGTTCGTAATTGGATTTTCCGTCCGTTTTTTGCTGCAGGTACGAGATGATGACATTCGCGAGCATGTCGGAATTCAGCTTTTTCCGCGACTTGTCCTTGCCGGCGAGAATATCGAAAAGGAACCTATCAATGGTAGTCTTGTTGAGGTTCGCGAGAACGCCCTTTTTCTGTACCCAGCGCAGGCGGAACCACTGTTCTAGCTTGGGGTCCGGAAAAATGACGACGGGCGCCTCGAACGGATTCTTCCAATATCTGGAAATCTCGTCGATCATCTGGTCGGCGAGATTTTCGAGATTCAGCGCGAATTTCAGGTGCAGCATAACCGCAATCTAAAAAATATCCGCTAGAATTTCAGCCGCACGACGATGGCGTTCTCGAAATAGTCGGGGTTGCCGCCGATGCGCCAGAGCGAGGATTCGTAGCTGAACAGGTTCGGCCTTGCCTTGCGGAGAATTGCTGCTCCGGTCGCGCGCAGGTAGCCCGCCTTGCTCTTGCCGCGGATGCCCTTCAGTATCGATTCCAGGTCGTCGATAAAGACGCTGATGGCGTTGTGGTCGTGCGGGTTGTAGGGCTCGGCCTGCACCTTGGCCTTGAGGGATGCGAAAATCTCACTGCGCCTCTTGCCGGCCTTTTCTGGAGAATCCGCAAAATGGAATCCCGTTGCGGCATCGGTGGCGATGTCGAATTTTTCAATGCCGTCAACCCAGGGGTGGTTCGACGCGCCGACGATTCCGATGGTGAAATCGAATTTGCGCTTGGAATCCCCGCTTCCCCTGAAATAGCGGACGAACATGGCATCGGCGGATTCCTTACCGGGTTCCGGGTTCAGCGCGTCGCGTGCGGCGGCGAAGAGGATGGTGGCCGTATCGGTTTCGCCGGTGGAAATTGGCTTGTCGTTTGCGTAGACATGCTGGAAGTTGCTGTCGCCGCGAAAACTGCCGTAGACCCATGCGAAGAGCGCCTCGGGCGCAACAGGCTTCAGGACGTGCAGCAGGATGGGCGTGAAGTTGGCGAACACCATGGATCGGCGGTGCAGAAGTTCTGCCGCCAGGAGCGGGTCGTGCGTTTGCACGGCGAGCAGGAGGGCGCCCACATGCAGCAGGAAAGAATACTGGTTGGCGTCCAGGTTCTGGATGTCTGCCGGGATATACGCCGTAATTTCCGCCTGCAGGGCATCGGGCAGGTAGGTGTACCACGAGGGGGTAAAGTAGGTGCTTCCTTCGACGCATTGCATCCGTGCAAGTTCGTCTGTGGAGGGGTTCACTTCGCCTGCGTAGTCCATGATGCCGGTCTCGCTGCGGATGAATGCGTAAACGGTTGCCGCCTTGGTCGATTCGACCTTGACAAAAAAGAATTCGTTTGCCAATGTAGGCCTCCTTGTTGAAGGATACAATGCAAATATAGATTTAATTAGTGTCAAAAAATGACAATTCTATTTTTTTTGAAGAGCCGGTATTTACCCGTACACTTCCTTCAAGTAGTCCGCGAATTCGCTTATCTTTTTTTTCAGGGCGGCGGGCTTCACGACCCGGGCGACATCACCGAAGGAAACGACCCAGTTGAAAAGGAGTTGGTTGTTTTCGGCATTCATCTTCACATTGAGTTTGCGCAGCAAGCCCGCCTTGCCCGCCGCATTATACTATTGCTTATTTATGCATAAATGTAAATACACGCATAAATCTAAATGTAATATACAAACCACATGCGACAAATCCTGTCCACATTCCTTCCACAACACGAAAGTCATACTTTCCCTAATCATATTTACACATTTGTGCAGTCAATTTTACTATATTTGGCTGCACATGAATTTGGGACGTTTCAAAAATTCCTGGTGGGTCAAAAAGTGGCTGGAAGCGCTGTTGCAAGGCGTCCCCGCCGAAATAGTCGACACAGCCTGGCGCTACCTGGACCGCGGTCAACTGACCTCCCTCGAGTTTACGGACAACCGGATTGTTTCAAAACTCAAGGGACCGAACGGCGGCATGCACGGGAACTACATCCTGTTCCCGCGGGTCGAAAAGTCCAAGACCGAGGTCTTCGCGAGCCTCCTTAAGCAACAGCCCACGGAACTCCGCGCCCTGCTGAACGGCTCTCTGAGCCCATCCCTCGAATTGATTCTCGCCAAGTGCGGCATCACCCTGTTCGACAGCATCGACGCTGTCAAAATGGACTGCGACTGCAAGGACCAGAACCCATGCAAGTACGTGGTGTTGGTGTTCCTCGGGATTGCAACCCAGATGACCGATAACCCCTTTGTGCTGTTCAAGATCCACGGCATGGACCTGGAATACCTAAAGGACCTCAAAATCGAGGACACCCCCGCCGAAAGTTCCGACGCCCCCGTCGAGAGTTCTATTGTGCAGGGCATAACCCTGCGCTCGGTGGATGCTGCGGGCGCGCCAGCCGAGGGCACTGCGATGGAGAGCGGTCGCATTCCGGACTTCGATTTCTCGAAATGGCGCGACTACTCACAAATCCTCCCCGCCATGCTGCCGAACTTCCCGGACTTTTGCCCGGCAGGCAACTTCCGCAAAAGCTTCGCCGACGAGATGAACTTTTGCCGCAGCTACTTCGCGAGCTTCGAGTCGTTCGAGAACTTCACCGAGCAATTCCGCCTCTACCACAACAAGACCTTCATGATGGAAGGGGAATCCCTCCGGGTGTACCACTCGGCGGGCTGGAAGTGGCGTTTTGAACAAGCTAACGAAGGGCAGGTCATCAGTTCCGGGCTCTCCACCGCCACCGCCATAGGCGCCCTCTGCGTTATTAGCCAGGGGAACTTCTTTATGCACCACGTGACGGTACGCTTTTTGTACCGCGTGCTCATGGGGGCGTTCTACCTAATCCGCACTGGGGCCATCTACCCGCAAGTCTTTTGGATAGGAGGCGACGTGGCGCAAGTGCGCTGGCTCCCTGCCGAGATGCTCCCCGACGTGCTCTCGGCGGTGGCGGAATTCGAAAAATACGCCCCACAAAAACTCGCCTTCACCACCAGGGACGAAGAAGTCATGCCGCTCGTTTCGCCGGCAGAACACGTGCTTTCGCTGTTCATTGGGCAACTGCTCCGCTTTGCGCGCAAGTTCAAGCCCATGAAACAAAAAAGCCGGCACGAGAACCTGCTCAGCTTCTTTTTTGACTGCGTCTCGGGCAAGCTCGCGAACAACGCCCATGCCATCCCCGGCAAAATCCAAAAGTGGTTCTCGGTTTACAGCAGCCTCGACTACCGAACCCAGATTCTGTTCGCCTGCGCCGAGGTCGGCAACGAGGTGGCGCTCGACGTATTTGTACTGAACGGCTCCGCCGACTCGGACACGGCCGTGCGCACACCCATCGCGAACCTTTTCAAAGAAAACGACGCCCGCCTCCTCTCGGTACTCAACATTTTGAACGGCGTCGCCGAGGTATTCAAGCCCATGGGCGCCTACATCGAGAGGCGCGGAGCCTCCCCCATCATGATGAAGGGGAACGTTCTCCTGGAATTCCTGGAGAACTGCCTCGACAAGCTGCAAATACTCGGAATCCAGACCGAGATCCCCAAAAACCTGCTAAACAGGCAAAAACCCAAGCCCCGTATGCGCATCCAGGGGAGCTTCGGCTTCGGGACATTTACGACAAGCGACCTCCTGGACTTTGACTGGGAAATATCGATTGGCGACGAGACCATGGACGCCGCGGAATTCTTGAAGCTCGCCGAACAGGCCGACGGGTTGCTCAAATTCAAATCGCAGTATGTACAGGTGAGCGAAGCCGATTTGCAGGCGCTCCGCGACAGGGTCGAAGGGAAAAACGCCGATGACGCCAAGAAGAACGCCCCGGAAGATACGGGCTCCTCCGAAAACGGGGACGCCCCCCAAGAGGACCCACCGGCGATTACACAGGTCCAGCTGTTGCAGGCGTGTTTTACCGGCGAGTGCAACAACATTCCCATCGACCTCGCCACCGACACCAAGGCGCAAATCGACGCCTGGCGCGCCGAGACTGAGATCGCTCTCCCCGAAGGGTTGAACGCGACGCTCCGCCCCTACCAGGAACGTGGCTACTCGTGGATGTACAAGAACCTGGAAATCGGCTGCGGTTGCATCCTGGCCGACGACATGGGCCTCGGCAAAACGCTTCAGGTCATCACCTTCCTCCTCAAAATCAAACAAGAAGGCAAGCTCGACGAGCGCAAGGCGCTGGTGGTGATGCCCGCGGGTCTGCTGTGCAACTGGCAGGTCGAAATCACGAAGTTCGCGCCCGACCTCAAGTACCTCGCCTACCACGGCGGGAGCCGCGACCTGCAAAAGTTCAATGCCGATGTTTTGCTCACCACCTACGCAACCTTCCGCCGCGACTACGAACTGCTCGAGGCGCGCCCGTGGCAAGCCATTGTGATTGACGAGGCGCAAAACATCAAGAACGCCGACAGCGAGCAGAGCAAGCTTCTTCGCAAAATGCAGGCGCCCATGAAAATCGCGATGAGCGGCACCCCCGTCGAGAACCGCCTCATGGAATTCTGGACCATCATGGACTTTTGCAACCAGGGATTCTTCCCCAGCCCCACGGAATTCCGCGAAAAATACGAGACGCCCATCCAAAAAGAGAACAACGAGCGTGTCGCCGAGACGTTCAAGAAAATTACAGCGCCATTCATGCTCAGGCGTCTCAAGACCGACAAGAGCATCATCAGCGACCTGCCCGACAAGATTATCCAGGACGAATACGCCGAACTCACCAAGGCGCAGGCGGCGCTGTACCAAAAGACGCTCGAGCACTTTATGCAGGAACTCGAGATGGAGCAGGCGCTGAGCGAGAAGGCGAACGACGCGCACGCGCTATTCAAGCGCAAGGGAATCATATTGCAGATGATTCTTGCCTTGAAGCAGATTTGCAACCACCCCGCGACATTCCTGAAGGGAGCCGCAAGCGAGCAACCGGAAGAAAGCGCGCAGGCCCTTTCCTCCGGCAAAATGCAGATGCTCCTCGACCTGCTCACCTCCATCCAGGAACAGGGCGAAAAGACGCTCATCTTCACGCAGTTCGCCGAAATGGGATTCCTGCTCGAAAAGACCATCACGGAAGAACTCGGGCTCCGCACGCACTTCTACCACGGCGGATGCACGCAGACGCAGCGCACCACCATGATCGAAGACTTCCAGAAGAACCCCGAATGCAAGGTGCTCATCCTCTCGCTCAAGGCGGGCGGCACGGGCCTCAACCTCACCGCCGCATCGCAGGTCATCCATTACGACTTGTGGTGGAACCCCGCCATCGAGGCGCAGGCCACCGACCGCGCCTTCCGTATCGGGCAGACGCGCAACGTGCAGGTCCACAGGTTCATTACCAAGGGAACGTTCGAAGAAAAAATCAACGC
>OCTX012215952.1_pt1 | contig 14158 bp, 11 predicted proteins | sample 1539691 | NCBI WGS metagenome assembly OCTX01 (sample SAMN02144231, study PRJEB22623) | gut metagenome | biome: sheep rumen | host: Ovis aries | place: New Zealand | reverse complement strand
ATCTTTGATTTGGCTAACGCGAACTTATGCATGCGAGCAAAGCGAGTCGTATTGTGTATTGCAAGAATAAGTGACGAAATCAGAGCACATATTTTCCGGGAGGCGCCGCAGACAATTTGATCAAGTTTACCTAGATCACGCATGCTTCGCGAAAGGCATGCAGTGCCTCGACAGAGCGTATCCGCTCCAGGCTCTTACTGTTTATCCTTGCTGTCTTTGGCGCCGTATGCTTTTGCTCCATAGCCATAGCTTCCGTAGCCATATTTGCCGCGGTAGCTGTAATAACCATAGTAGCCATAACGACCGCCGCGGGAAATGCCGCCATTCAGAATGCAGCCGACGATGGGAGCGCCTGCGTTGCTCAGTTCTTCCACGCCCTGGAAAATATAACGGCGACGGGCAAAATCACTCATGACAACATAGGCCACCGCGTCCACGTGTCGAACGAGCATCATGGCGTCCACCAGCATAGCGGAAGGCGGTGTATCCAGAATCACAACATCGGCATTCTCGCGAAGGGTTGTGATGACAGTCTGCATATTCTCACTGCTCAGGATCTCAACCAACCTGGGCTCCCGCTCACCGCCAGGCAGCAGCGTAAGGCCAATCGGGTTCCCATGATCCGTAACCTGCACAAGAGAATCCTCCAGCTTGCTCTTCCCGCGAAGGATAGAGACCAGGCCGGGGTATTGCTCCTTCAGATCAAAGACCTGACTGACAGTGGGATTGCGAAGGTCACAGTCGACCAGGACAACTCGCTTACCCTTGCGCGCCATGGCAATGGCAAGGTTGGCTGCAACCGTGGATTTGCCTTCACCGGAAATGGAACTTGTGACCATAAGGACCTGCTTGCCTTCCATCTGTCGTTCCAGACGAGTTCGAACCAGGCGGATCGACTCCACATAATCGGAATTCTCCCCGTCATTCAGGATATTGATCTCTGTACGGGTGGAATTGCGGCGCTGCTTTTTATGATAGAAAGGCAGAGTCCCCAGGCAGGGGATATTGAGGAGTGAACGCAGCTCGGACTCCGTCCGAATGGTACGAAATGTGATCACATTCAATACCACCAGCAGAATGCCCAGGCCGAAACCCACAACCGCACCTCGTTTGACCGAGCCGCGGATCACGGATTGCCGCCCGGTATCTTCGGGAACACCGCTGTCATCAATGACCGTAAGCTCTGTCTGGCCAACAACGAACTGCGCGACTTCCGGGTAGTTGTTCAGTACTGACTGAAGGATGGAATAGGCATAGTTGGCATCCCAGGAACTCACCGTGATCGTCAGAAGATTGGTGCCCTTGATACTGCTGACCTTGATCGTTCCGGGAACGCTGTTTGTACCCAGATCCTCGGCAATCACGTCGGATAAAGCGCCACTCGTCAGAATGTACGGGAAAATCAGGCCCATCTGCTCTGCCGTATTCTTATTGGCATAGGTACCGCCGTTCACGATTTCCACCGAAACGGTTGCTTCGGCCACATAGGTAGGCGTGTAGGACACACTGGTGCGGTAATAGAAGATAGCTGCGACAGCGACCGTAAGGATCAGAACAAGGATCCACATACGCTTCAGCCGATGGAAGAAGTCGTTTACAAAGGAAATGATATCCGTTCTTTCGGATTCGGCTGACTTATTCTCTATTTTTTCATTCATGTCAGCACCTCAGCGTTCAGCAGTTTCATAATTGCCATACTGGCCGTAACGGCCATACTTACCATACTTTCCATAGCGGCCGTAGTGCCCATAGCGGCCGTATCCGCCATAGCCGCCGATGGTTCTGCGGGAGCCGGGCAAAGTCTGAACCTGGCTGAGAACACAGCCGGCAAACTGGCCGTGACAATCTCGAAGTGAGTCGATCGCATCGTTCAGATCCTGTGCAAGAACAGTATCATATTTAACGACGAGAATACTCATATCGGAGAGATCCGCCAAAACCTCCGCATCGGCCATCAAGGACATAGGCGGAGAGTCAATGATGATGAAGTCATAGTGTTCGCGCACAAGAGCGATCAGTCTGCCCATATAATCGGAGGAGACGATATCGGTGGAGTTGGAGTAGTTGCGCTTGTTGAGCAGAAGGTCCAGCCCGCGCTCTTCATCGTGGATCATCGCATCCGCAAGATTTGCCTGACCCATCAGAACAGAACCAAGGCTTGCCTTGAGCTTATCATCGGGTTTCAGAAACAGGCTGTTCAAGGTGGGGCGACGCATATCGCCGTCAATCAGGAGGACTTTATAGCCCTGCTGGACCAGGGTCAATGCCAGGTTTGCGCATATGGTGGATTTGCCCTCATGTTCCTGCACACTGGTAACCAGGATGACCTTGGCGTGGATCTTGTGGGCCTGGGAGGAAACATGGGCAGCGATCTTCTTAAAGCGCTCAACAAACTCAAACTTGGCAGACAGATCCGTTACCAGGAATTTTCTCTTTTTCCGCCCGATCCAATCCTTGAGGGTGCGATACTGCTTTTCCTGATGGATCATGCCCAGAGATTTGGCATCCAGCTGATTCTCCAGGTCCTTTTCACTCTTTACAGTCTCTTTCCGGTAAGATAGATACATAAAGACAAGGATCAGGCCGGCAGCCGTAAGCAGGAAAGCCTTTCTTGTCTGGGACGCAGCGGAAAACGACGTATCCGCCCTTGTCGGAACTGAAGGATCCTGCAGGATCTCCATAACCATGTCTGCAGAAACATACTGCGTCAGGGTATTCATGTTATCCATAATAGACCGGATGGTACGATAAGTACTCTCCGGTGTATCAGCAGTAACGCGAAGGGTCATCAGATTCGTGCCGTTGATCACCCTTGCGCTGGCAGATGCACGAAAACTGTCCGTCCCCAGATCCTGGCAAACCTTCTTTTTCAGGAGGTTGCTGTTCAAAATGTTGGAAAAGCTGTTCGCCATGGTGGAGGCGGCAGAGAGATTGCTGTATGCATAATTGCTGGAGGTCTTGGAGGTAACGACAAAGGTTGCCATCGTAGAGTAGGTGTTTCTGAACTCTGCGCGAACCATCATATTCACGATCATGGCCACAGCAATTGCACCTAGCAGGATCGCCCAGAGATTGCGGAGAACATCCCGAATCACGCTGAACAGATCCAACCTGTCCAAAAGGGATGAAAACTGAAAATCCTGTTTGTTTTCGTTCATGCCGCTTCCTCCACAATAACGATCAGAGAGGCTGTGCCGAATTCGGTGCGATAGATTTCACCATCACCCATAGGCGTGCCGCGAGTCAGTTTATAGGTCACCGTATAGACCCCAGGGGTCCTATAGTCCACAGCGCTGTCGTCGATCTCCACATCTTCATCCGGATCAAAGCGCAGCTCGGAGAACTTCCGGGTATTCCCTGCCGTCCAGATTCCTTCCAGATAGGAACGATAATTGGGCTTCTCCCCGACTTCCAGATAGATGATATAATTTGACAACGCAGGAGCCGCCTGGGAATAGGTTTCATAATCCTCAAAGGTAGCCTTCAGAGATAGTGAGGACGTATCTCCGGCGCTGTTGGTTACGATGACGTGAATGGGCTGGGTGCTGGTAGACTCGCTGGCCGTTTCGGTGCTCCCCATCGTGATCTTGATCTGGCTGCTCAGATTTCCGTCCAGGCAGTCCACAGCACGCATGTGCCGCAGATAATCGTAGCTGGAATTGCCGGCAACAAAGCGAAGCGGCTCAGTCAGGACAAAGCGCGGGGAGTGATAATCCGTATAAACGAGTTTACGCACAAAAGTACCCACATTGTTGCTCTTGTCAAAGGCTGCATAACTGACATTGCGGGTGGCTTTGGCAATGAACTTGGATTTGGAAACAACCACCAGGGTATCGGTCACGTCTCCGTCCAAATTATCCTCCGCCGTCATACCGGAGAGCAGAGCGGCATCGATCGCTTCCACGCTGAGATTCATGACCTCGGAATCGGCAGAGATCACGGGCGCTTCAAAATCGGACGTGAGATACTCCCGGATGCTGCTGAACATAAACGCAGCAAACACAACCAGGAAAAACACAAGCAGCAGCAGTCTTAATCTTCTCACAGGGACAGGCCTCCTTAAAACGGGATGGGTTCATATCCCAGCAGCTCACGGCCGCTGAGAATACGCGCAGGGTTTTCTTCCAAAAGCAAACGGCAGTAATCGACGCCGAAATACTCCATAAGGTACTCACGGATCTCCCCCATATGGGTAGTCCGCTGGCGGGGACTATGGGCATCGCTGGCAACGCAGGCCGCCACGCCATGCTGCAGCAGTTGATGGGCACAATGCTGGGGCTGTGGGCCGAAGCGTCCAAGGACGCTTCCCTTGTTGATTTGAAGGGCGAAGCCCTCCACGCACCAATTAAACGCGATATCCGGATCTTCCTGAACAAAATAGTAGCGTTCAGGATGGGCTATGACCGGCAGATAATCCAGCGCGCGGCAGCGGCGCAGGACCCAGGTACAGAAATCGGGGTCTTCATCGAACGCAAATTCCATCAGAAAATAGCGTGTATCGTTCAGCGTCCAGATTTTTCGTTTCCGCAGCAGATCCGGCAATTCATCGGTGGCAAAGACCTCCATCCCTCGGCAGAGCCGAAGCGGGATCCCGGATTTTGCTCTGGCCCGGTCCAGACGTTCAAAGCGCGCTGCCAATTCATCGCTTGCGTAGTTTTCATATTCCCCTGGGATATTGCAATGAGGTGTAGCGACCAGCGTATGAACGCCGCTGTCCGCCGAAATGGCCAGGAGATTCAGAGATTCCTCCAGGGACTGGGAGCCGTCATCGACCCCGAAAAGAACATGGGAATGGATGTCGATCATGCAAAACCTCTATCAAAAATCCATCGCCATGCGGCTGGATTCCTCTTCACTGAGTTCGGTAACGCGGGTATTCACCACCCGGTAAACACGCTGGCACAGATTGAGCACCGTGGGGCGGTGTGTGGTGACAATGCAGGTCTTGTTTGGATGCTGCTGAATGATATTGCGGAGCACCTGACGCTCTGTTGCCACATCCAGGGCAGAGGTCGCCTCGTCAAGCAGCAGGATCGGAGCGTCTCTGAGGACGGCCCGTGCAATGGCAATGCGCTGGGCCTGGCCTTCGGAAAGGCCTCGTCCTCTCTCCCCTACCGAGCTGTTAATGCCATCAGACATTTTGGAGACGAAATCCCAGGCGCATGCAGTCTTGAGCGCCGCAACAAGTTCTTCGTCGCTGGCATCTTCCTTGACAATGCGGAGGTTCTCCGCCACAGTTCCGGACAGAACCGCATTGCCCTGAGGCACATAGGAGAACATGCTTCTGCAGTCAGCGTTCATTTGTACCTCGGTGCCATCGGACGCGCGAAGAAAGGCTGTTCCCTCATCCGGATGGATCAGTCCCAGAATCAGGCGGATCATGGTGGTCTTCCCCTCTCCGGAGGGTCCGACAAGGGCCACGATCTCCCCGGGTGCAGCCCGGAAGAAGGAACTTGTGATCACGCGCTTATCCTCCACATAGGAGAAGTCCACGCCGTCCATGCGCACCTCCAGCCCATCCGCCGCCAAGGGCAGCAGCTCTTCCGATTCCGGAAGATGCTGTTCTCTGGGAAGATCGATCAATTCCCGGATGCGATGAGCGGAGACCGAGCTGGAGAGGAAGGCCGGAACGATTCCGATGACGCTGTTAAAGGCGGAAGAGAGACGGCTGCGCTGCTGCAGGAACAGCGTCATGGTGCCATAAGAGATCTGGTGGCTCCACAAGAGGAACAGCGAATAACCGAAGGCCGCATACTGCACGACCATACCCAGCAGCGAGAGCAGGATATTGGTCTTAATGGTGAAGAGATTGTACTCAAGGCTGAGCTCACGCAGCTTCTTCTGCCAGTCCCGCAGCTTTTTCCCGTAGCTTTTCATGACGCCAAAGGACTTGATCGTATCAAAATGATAAAAGGTCTCCACCTCAAAACTCATCATCTGGCTGCCGGTCTCCTTGACCCGCTTGGAGTACTCCCGCTGCTTTTTGATGAGCATTCTTGACATGAGCAGCATAAAGGGAGCACTGGCAAAGGCGATGAGTGACATGACCTTATTATAGTGCCAGATCACGCTGAAGGTGAGGATGAAATTATAAATGGCAATAATGATGGAAGGCAGCCAACTGATTGCGTTGCTGCTGACGGTTTTCACATCTCTGTTAAAGCGATTGAGCAGGTCGCCGCTGGGATAGGCCCCAATGGCTTTCCAGTCCACATCGATGATCTGATCGAAAATATCCGCCTGAATATCATTGTGGATATCGATGCTGATACGGGCCGAAATGCGGGAAATTAGGCTGCCGAAGCTGAGACTGAAAAAGGCGCTTCCCAGCATGATGGCGATCATCAGGCCAAGCTTTGAAGTCTCGTAACCGGTGATGATATCGATGATGTATTTCCCGGCAATACTTCCCACGATCCCAAGGCTTGTGCTGAAAATACCGAGGAGCGTGTAAAACAGGATCGGAAGCTTATAGCGTTTGCTGTAGGTAAAAATCCATCTCCAATCATCCAGGATCTCCCAGAAAGTGCCATCCTTCCAACGCTCACGCAGCGTATGGAGAGAAGAAAACAGTATCCGCTTTTCATCTGTATTCTGGTCCATATTTTCTCTCCTCCCGTGCACACGCCATACCAATTATAGATTATAGCATTATTTGAAATAAAGCACAAGGATTTTTCACGAGAAAGCGCACAATTCCGCCTGCATTCCGGGTGCTTCGCTCTACGAAGTCTCCAGGTTATCCGCACCCGGCCCCATGCATACAGCATTCATGGAACCCTGGATTTCTCCTCGTGCATCGCTGATAGTAGAACCCCATAAAAACCTTTCATCGCCAACAGGTTTTTATGAGGTTCTGTATGAAAGGTATTTTCAGCACTTTCGTGCCGAAAATGCCGAGGAACAGCGGTTTCTCTGATTCAAGTATTGTATCAGAGAATAGTATGAGTCCTCTCAGCAACCGAGAGATGCATGTATATGGAGGACAAAAATGAGCCGGGATCATACCGGCTCATAAAAGGTATCAGGATGATTGGGATCAAAAATCTCGTTTGCCCACATCACAGTCACCAGGTTCTCCGTATCCGAGAGATTGATGATGTTGTGCGTGTATCCCGGAAGCATGTGAACAGCTTGAATCCTGTCTCCGCTCACTTCAAACTCCAGGATCTCGCCCGTGCCGATCTTTCGCTCCTGAATCAGTCCGTGCCCGGAAACCACGATGAAGAATTCCCATTTGCTGTTGTGCCAATGTTGGCCCTTCGTGATGCCGGGCTTTGAGATGTTGACGGAAAATTGCCCGTGATCTGCGGTTTTCAGGATCTCTGTGAAGCTGCCCCGCTGGTCGCAGTTCATTTTCAAATCAAAAGCGACCTTCTCTTTGGGCAGATATGACAGGTACATGGAATACAGCTTTTTTTCAAAGCTTCCTTCCGGGATGGCGGGCATAACCAGGTTTGCGGGCTGGTCATGGAAGGTACGCAGCAATTCCACGATTCTTCCCAGACTTGCCTTATACGTGACGGGTGCGAAGCAAAATGCCCCGCCCTCGCAAGGTCTGGGAGTCAGTCCGTCATACAGTCGATCCTCAATGCACTGGCCGGATTCCGGGTACTCCGCGCGGTGCGGATGTCCTTCCAGCGCATCCAGCATTTCCTCGATCAAATCCTCAACAAACAAAAGCTCAAGCTCCACACTGGGATCATTGACTGTGATGGGCAGATCATGTGCGATATTATGACAGAAGGTACCCACAGCAGAATTGTAATTGGGGCGCACCCACTTCCCCACCAGGTTCGGGAATCGATAGACATATACCTTTGCACCGGTTTCCGCAGCGTAGTCGAAAAGCAGGCGCTCCCCTTCCCGCTTGGAAAGGCCATATTCACTTGTACCGAAGCGTCCCGCCAGGGTGGCCTGCAGGGAACTGGAGAGCATGACGGGACAAGCGTTGTTATGCTTCTTCAGAGTCTCCAGAAGCATAGACGTAAAATCACAGTTTCCCTTCCGGAAATCTGCCGGGTCCTTAGGGCGGTTGACCCCAGCAAGATGAAAGACGAAATCGCAGTCACGACAATAGGCGTCCAGTTCTTCCGGGCTGCTGGTTCTGCTGTACGCATAGATGTTATCAATCTTGATCCCGGGTCTTGTTCTGTTTCGTCCATCCTGCAGCGTTTTGAGGTTCTCCACCAGGTTCTTCCCTACAAATCCAGCCGCGCCGGTAACCAGTATGTTCATATCATTCCTCACAAGCCCAGCTCATCCAGTAAATGGCTGAACTGAACACTTTCCTGCTTCTGTTGTCTCGTAATCATCATTTCATCTTGGATGCTCTGCCTTTTGTCTTTCAATCCATGGCAAATTCGCTTCCCATACAGGTAAGGAAGCAACCATGGCTTGCTTTCCAATTCCGGATAACGCAACCGCATTTCTTCGGCTGGAAGGAAGAGCCTTCTCTGAAAATAGTTCAAAGAGGACCGCGTATTCTGTGCGATCTGACGCTGCCGCGCAAAAACTGTCGTCTCAGCACTTCCAAAAACGCCTCCGCTGAGCACCACCTTCTCCAGCTCACTGCTGATTGCCGTATGCGTTTCTTCTCCAAACCACACTTCGGCGAGGTTCTTGGAAGCCTCATAGAAACGCAGGAGTCGGCTCTCTTTGCACATACCCAGCAGCTTTGATTCATCAAACTCGGTTTTATGCAGCAGCAGGAACAGATCCAAGTATGCCCTGATGCCCAGGCCTTCGGCTTTCAGATGCCTGCTCATATGAGCAAGAACATAGAAAATCAAATAGTCCGTATCCATCTCATATCTGAAGCTTCCTTCGGTTTTCCGGGAATGCTGCCAGACTTCATCCAAAAGCGGAATACTCATGTCTCCGGAAAGCCGAAAATGCAGTTCCAGATGAACATATTGATTTAGCATTGAAACATCGTGGTCGGACTGTTTTTTCTTACAGAAGCCGGTATTTTCCGTCAGCAGGGCAATCGCAGCGTCCAAGTCCTCCGGATGGACCAGCACATCGAGATCACTGCTTGTGCGAAGCCAGTCCTCCGGATACAGGGAGCGCAAAACTGCCCCCTTCAGCGGAAGATAAGGGATAGCAGCAGATTCCAGAACCGCACTGACGCACCTCAAGGCCTCGCTTTGCTGCAGGAAATAGAAAACAGACTTTGAGCAATAAGCCTCCACTTTCTGTCGTATTGGCTCCGGGACTTGATCCCAACAGATTCCGCGATAGGCTATGGGAAAAATTGATTGCCGCTTGGCTAAGCGCAGCAGATCCGTAAGCATATCATTGGGAACCTCGACGGGATTTGCACCCCATCCCATCCCGGCCTTCAGGACGGAAAACAGCATTTCTCTGTCTTTTGATTGGGCCTCTATTTTCTCCATACCATTTTATTGATGACACCCACATAGCTTTGAATGATCTTCACAACTTTATCTGACACATTGGTATCCATATAATCCGGAACCGGAATCGCACCGCCGTTTCGTTCATTCTGAACCATCTCCACCGCTGTATCAACCGCCTGGAGAAGTCCTCTCGTATCGATTCCGGAGAGGATGAAGCAGGCTTTATCCAGGGCTTCCGGCCGTTCTGTGGAAGTGCGGATGCACACAGCTGGGATCGGGCAGCCGACAGAGGCAAAGAAGGAACTCTCCTCCGGAAGTGTGCCGGAATCGGAAACCACGCAAAAAGCGTTCATCTGGAGGCAATTGTAGTCATGAAACCCAAGGGGCTCATGGCGGATCACGCGCGGATCAAGCGGAAAGCCCGAAGCCTCCAGGCGTTTTCTGGAACGGGGATGGCAGGAATACAGGATCGGCATATCATATTTCTTCGCCATCTCGTTGATCGCAGTGAACAGGCTGATAAAATTCTTCTCCGTATCGATGTTTTCCTCCCGGTGCGCGGAAAGAAGAATGTATCTGCCCTTTTCCAAGCCCAGTTTCTGATGGATATCAGAGCTTTTGATGGCCTCCAGATTTTCAGATAAAACCTCAGCCATGGGAGAACCGGTCACATAGGTCCGTTCCTTCGGCAGTCCGCAGTCTGCCAGGTATCTCCTTGCATGCTCCGAGTAGGCCAGATTGACATCGGATATGATATCAACGATCCTCCGATTGGTCTCTTCGGGAAGGCACTCATCTTTGCAGCGGTTGCCGGCCTCCATATGGAAAATCGGAATGTGCAGCCGCTTGGCGCCAATCACCGAAAGGCAGGAATTGGTGTCCCCAAGGACAAGCACGGCATCAGGCTGCAGGTGTGCCATAGTCTGATACGAGGAAGCGATGATGTTTCCCATCGTTTCCCCCAGATCCGCACCCGCAGCATCCAAATACAGGTCCGGGTCATCAAGGCCAAGATCCTTAAAGAAGACCCCGTTCAGGTTATAATCATAATTCTGACCTGTATGCACAAGGAGCGTATCGAAATACCTCCTGCATTTTTTTATTACAGCTGCCAAGCGAATGATCTCAGGCCGGGTTCCTACTATAATCATCAACTTGAGCTTTCCGTTTTCTTTCCAGCTAGGATACTGCATCGTGCATCGTTCTCCTCTTCTCCAAGATCATAGCCGCGCAGGATTTCAGCTGTCCCCTACGCTTCCACTACATGTGGGCGGCCTTCCAGTTCTTCCTGGACGTAATCTGTACTGAGGATCTTCTTTACGACACCGTCCACATCCAGGCGATGTGTGTTATGGCTGGTGTAGGCCTCTTGTTCCTCCTCAGACGTGCTGCCTTCTACATAGAACTTATCATAGTTCAGATCTCTGGCATCCGGCGAAATGCGGAAATATCGGCCCATATCCGTGCTGCGAAGCCGCTCTTCCCGGGTCATAAGCGTTTCGAAAAGCTTTTCCCCATGCCGACTGCCAATGATCCTTTTTTCTGTCGGTCCGAACACTTTCATCACGCCGTCGGCCAGATCGCCAATGGTGGAGGCGTCCGCCTTCTGGATGAACAAATCGCCCGGCTCTGCATGCTCAAAAGCAAATGCGACCAGATCCACAGCCTCATCCAGATTCATGAGGAAGCGTGTCATATTGGGATCGGTAATGGTGACCGGCGCTTTCCGCTTGATCTGATCAATGAAAAGCGGGATCACAGACCCGCGGGAGCACATGACGTTGCCGTAGCGTGTGCAGGAAAGGACTGTTCCGCTGCGGTCATAAGCCTTCTGTGCCCTCGCCTGGACGATCTTCTCTCCGATCGCTTTTGTCATCCCCATGGTATTGATGGGGTATGCCGCTTTATCTGTGGACAGGAAGACGACGCGCTGCACCTGATTTTCCACCGCAGCGGAGATGACATTATCCGTGCCCATGATATTGGTGCGCACGGCTTCCATGGGGAAAAACTCGCAGGAGGGCACTTCCTTCAGGGCAGCCGCATGAAAGACATAGTCTGCGCCGCACATCACATCCCGTACGGAATCCAGGCTGCGAACATCTCCAATGTAGAACTGAACCTTCCTTGCCTGATCCGGGTACTGGGCCTGAAGGGCATGGCGCATCCAGTCCTGCTTTTTTTCGTCCCGGCTGAAAATTCGGATCTCCCCGATGTCGGATGACAGGAAATGCTTCAGAACCGTGGAGCCGAAGGAGCCGGTCCCACCGGTGATAACAAGGCATTTTCCCGAAAACGCTTCCGTGATTTGCATGATGATGTTTCCTCTCTTTCCGCAGCAGGATCAGAGTTCCCGAATGACTGCGGATTCCATTTTTTTCTCTTCTGACAGGCCTTGCTTCCGAGCGGCTTATTGTGCCGTCCAGGGTTCATAAGTGCCGCATTCAAGAATATCAGCAATTCTCTTGCACGCATGACCGTCGCCATACGGATTGCAGGCCCGGCTCATTTTGTCGTATTCGTCCGTGTTTTCAAGCAAAAGCTTGAACGTGCGATAAATGGTTTCCTCATCTGTCCCTACGAGACGGAGCGTTCCCGCTTCTACTCCTTCCGGTCGTTCTGTCGTATTTCGCATGACAAGGACGGGGACGCCATAGGAAGGACATTCTTCCTGGATCCCTCCGGAATCGGTCAGGCAAAGGAAGGCGCGCGCCTCAAGATTATGGCAATCGGTAACCTCAACGGGTTCAATAATATGGATCTGTTCACAGCCGCCAAGCTCCTCATCGGCAGCCTGACGCACAACCGGGTTCATATGGATCGGGTAGAGCGCTTTGCATTCCGGATGCTCCTCCAGCACCCGGCGGATCGCCCGGAACATATGATGCATGGGCTCGCCAAGGTTCTCTCTTCGATGTGCAGTAATGAAAATCAGCTTTCCATCGCCGACCCAGTCCAGTTCGGGGTGGGTATAGTCATCCCTGACGGTGTGCTGCATGGCATCGATCACCGTATTCCCGGTAACAAATATCGTATCGGCAGACTTTCCCTCCGCCTTCAGATGCTCCGCAGCTAGTTTTGTCGGCGCGAAATTATACCGGCTCACGATCCCGACAGCCTGACGGTTAAATTCCTCGGGATAGGGACTGTAGATATCATAGGTTCTCAAGCCCGCCTCCACGTGTCCCACCGGGATCTGCAGATAAAAGCAAGCCAGCGCGGTCACAAAGGTCGTGGAGGTATCTCCATGCACGAGAACCACGTCCGGTTTTTCTCTTTCCAGAACGTCCTTGATGCAGTTGAGGATATTTGTCGTGATGTCAAACAGCGTCTGTCGGTCCTTCATGATGTTCAGGTCATAATCCGGGACCACATTGAAGGTCTCCAGCACCTGATCCAGCATCTGACGATGCTGGGCCGTGACGCAAACCACTGTTTGAATGCCCTTCCTGGTCTTCAATTCATTGACCAGCGGGCACATCTTGATTGCCTCCGGTCTGGTGCCGAAAACCAGCATTACCTTCTTCATATGGCTGTCTCCTGCCGATCAAATATGATAAGTACCTTCCAGGCTGCAAATATTGTGGCAGTCCAGTACGATCTTTCCTTTCAGCTTCTCCATGTTCTCCCTGATCTCATTGTGCTTGACCATCAGTACAACAAGATCGATCCCATCCAGGAAAGCATCCAGATCATGGTATTGATTCTGCACCAGGTCTTTTTCGATAAAGGGGTCATAGACCTTCAGCGGCGTGCCGAGATGCTTCTTCTGGAAATCAAGAAGCTGGAGCGTGGGGCTCTCCCGGTAATCGTCCACATTTTCCTTGAAGGTCAAGCCATAAAGGCCTACACGCCCCACATCGGAGATGCCTTTTTCCTCCATGATCGCGTGAATCCGCTCAAGCACATATTCCGGCATGGAGGCATTGACCTGCAGACTCTCCCCAATGACCTTCGTCAGACTGGGGTAATCGCCGACCAGGAACCAGGGGTCCACCGGAATGCAGTGCCCGCCTACACCAGGACCCGGATTCAGGATATTCACCCGAGGGTGCATGTTGCAGATGCGGATGATTTCATACACATCCATGCCGTCATGCCGGCAGATCTTTGCAAGCTCGTTGGCAAAAGCGATATTCACACAGCGGAAGGTATTCTCAATGACCTTCGTCATCTCCGCAGTCTTGATATCGGTAACCACGATCTCACCCTGGCAAAAGCTTGCATAAAGCTTGGCAATCTGCTCGCCGATCGCACGGTCATCCGCGCCGATGGTTCTGTTGTTGTGGAGAAGCTCATACACCATATTGCCGGGGATGATGCGTTCCGGTGCGTGAACGAGGTGGATATCTTCTCCGATTTTAAAGCCCTTGGCTTCCACATAGGGTCTCACGTAACGGTCAATGCTGCCCGGGCTGATGGTGCTTTCCACCACAATGACAGCGCCCTTGGGTGCTACCTTCAGCACATCCCCGATGGCAGCATTCACGTAGCTCATGTCTACCTTCTTGGTAAACTCATCATAGGGAGTCTGAACAGAGACGATATATACATCTGCCACCTGATATTCCGTTGTAAAGCGGATCCCGCCGTCCAGCGCCGCCTGGAAAAGCTCATCCAGGCCCTTCTCCTGAAAGGTCGTCCTGCCGCTTTTCAGCATGTCCACTTTGCCCTGGCTGTGGTTTGTTCCCACCACCTCGATGCCATGTGACGCCATCATCAAGGCAGTCGGAAGTCCTATATATCCCAGTCCGATTACATTGACCATTTTTCTTTCTCCTTTTCTTTGGTAACGA
>OCTX011798644.1_pt1 | contig 14163 bp, 3 predicted proteins | sample 1539691 | NCBI WGS metagenome assembly OCTX01 (sample SAMN02144231, study PRJEB22623) | gut metagenome | biome: sheep rumen | host: Ovis aries | place: New Zealand | reverse complement strand
GAAAACCTATAAGATCGGCGGGCTCGACGTTTCCGGATTTGATACGGACGAATATAAAGAGTATGTCGCGGAACTCGAACGTTTTAGAGAAATGACGGCCGAAGGGTCCAGAGGAAGCCATAACGTAATGACCGGACATATCCAGGCATCACGACAGGCGGCCGCACGATTTGAAGGTATGGCCGGGACTTTCGGATCAAAAGACGCAGCACAACAGGGCGACCTGCTGGACAGCCTGCGCACGCAGGTTCAAGAGTTTGAAAAATCATTTGGCAACGGTGAAAACAGCGCACTCGACACGATGAAAGAGAAGCTGCAGGAGCTTGAAAATGAGTACGCGAAAGTGGCCAAATCAGCGGAAGAGGCACGACAGCAGGAAGAGCAGCCGCCGTATACACAGGGATGGGATGAAGCAATGGAGAAGATCCAAAGCGTCCCGAACTTGTCCTGGCTGGTGAAATCATCCGCGAAAGATATGTTAATGACAGTTGCGCAGACTGCGGGCTCTGTCATGGCACATGTAGGATCAGCGATAAATGATCCGCTTGGAGTGTTAGACCGCGCGCTTGGCGTCGTCGCGCTGAAAGCCAAAGACGCACTTAGCGGCCTTATGTCGCTGGCATCCGGAGCGATCAGAGGCGGACTAAACATGGTCGCATCGGCGGCAGCAAAAGCGGCCGCGTCCCTTGCGAATATGGTGAAAACATCCATAATAAGCGGTTTTCAAAAGCTGAGAGGCGCGATCGGGAAAGTTACGTCTTCACTTGTGGAAGTTGGAAAAAAAGCCGTTTCTTCACTTGGTGGAGCCAGTAAAAAAGCCACACAAATGAATAATGGTTTTGCCGGCGGTTTCAAAACAATTTTGAAATATGCGTTTGGAATCAGAAGTTTGTACTTTCTGTTCCGGAAGCTGCGCGCAGCACTGTCAGAAGGCTTTTCAAATGTTTTGAAATATGATACTGAGCTAAAAGCTACAGTAGACGATTTTAAAACATCACTAACGACCCTGAAAAACGCTGTGGGCGCAGCGGTCGCCCCGCTTGCTCAGATGGTCCTGCCGGTTTTAACCCGCATAATCGACGCTATGACCGAGGGCATCAACAAGGCAGGCATGTTGGTGGCGGCACTGACCGGCGCCAAGCAGTACACGAAGGCCAGCAAAGAGCAGGCACAGGCTTTTCAGAATGAAGCAAAGGCCGCGAAAGAAGCACAGAAGACAATAGCCGGATTCGATGATCTGACGATCCTGCAGGAAAACGAGAACGAAGACGCGAGTGCTCAGCAGGTGAACCCCGGATTTGAAACGACGCCTATTGAAAACGGGATTAAAGGACTTGCCGACGCGTTAAAAGACATGTGGGAAAAGGCCGATTTTACAGACCTCGGCCGTATGCTCGGGGAACGTCTGAGGGATGCGCTTAATAGTATTCCATGGGACGCAATCAAAGAAATGTGTCGGAAGATCGGAAAGAGTATTGCAACGTTCCTGAATGGCTTTTTCGAGACTCCGGGGCTGTTTGATGCAATCGGCCGGACCATAGCGGAAGCACTTAACTCGGTATTTGAGTTTCTTAACGCTTTTGTGCACGCGCTTCACTGGGATAGCATCGGGACCGCGATAAAAGACGGGATCTTGGGCTTTTTAAAGAACATAGACTGGCCGCTTATTCAAGATACATTTAAGACACTGGGAGAAGGGCTGGCAACGTTAATTGCAAACATTGTTTCTGATCCTACGCTGCCGGGCCTGATCGGGGCCAGTATTGCGAACGTGATAAACACGGCCTTTATATTCGTGCGTGGATTTGTAACTACGCTTCCATGGGGAGAGATTGGAACATTTATTGTAAATGGAATAATCGGCTTTTTGCAGAATATAAACTGGCCGCTGATTCAGGAGACATTTATGGCATTTGGGGCCGGGCTGGCTGAGATGATCGGCAAAGTTTTTTCGGATCCTACACTGCCTAAATTACTTGGTAATAGTATTGCGAACCTGATAAATACGGTTTTCCTGTTTGCGCGTGAATTCGTGACGAACCTTCCGTGGGGAGATATCGGCACATTCATCCATGACGCAGTATTGGGACTCTTAACCGGTATCAACTGGAAAAATATTTATGACACGACCGCAAGAGCAGGAGCAGGCGTCGGGGAGGCGCTGGAAAACGCGCTCGATGATCGGCAGCTATGGTCTGAAATATTCAAAACGGTATCCCATGCAATTACAGCGCTTTTCATGTCGCTATATAATTTTGTGAGCACACCGGACTGGGCAAGCATCGGGGCAAGCATTGGAAACGGGCTTAATGACGGTGTAGCGGAATTCCCGTGGACATTAGTTGCGAGCACGCTTGTCAATGCAGTAAACGGAGCGATTGACCTGCTCTTTAACTTCCTGACGACGTTTGATTTTACAGCTGCTGGTGAGCACATCGGGAATATGATTTCTATTGCGATCCAGGGCATTGACTGGGCGCGTTTCGGAGCTCTTATTGCGACGGCAATATCGAACCTCTTTAATTTCTTTAGCGGGCTGATAGGGTCGATCAACTGGGCGGCGCTGGGCGCTGCTATAGTTTCGATGCTTGCTGGATTTTTCAGTACATTCCGCTGGGAGTCCGTCGGGCAATTCATCAGTAATTGCGTGATTGGCCTTTTTAGCTTTTTGACTGGATTATTTAATGCGATTGACTGGGTGAAACTGCCTGGTCAGATTGTGGACGCAATAGCACGGTTTTTGAGTGGTATCAACTGGATAAAGGTCCTGGGTACTATGTTTAAGTTCCTGGGGACCGCTTTTATATCCCTGGTCAAGTTGCTGATCGGAGTCGGCGGAGCAATCAATAAAGCCGGCGTTATGATTTTTAAAGGACTTTTGCAGGGTATATGGTCTATTGTATCGGGTGTTGGACTGTGGATCAAAAAGAACATATTCGACAAAATTGTGGATGGAATTAAAAAAGTGTTCGGTATTTCTGCATCTTCACCTGCAAAAGAAACTGAGCCTCTTGGCGTGGGGGTGATAGAAGGGTTCCTTGGTGGTATCCTTGGCCCGCTTAAAGGTATCGGAGGATTTTTAAAGGATAATGTTGCAACCCCGGTTATTGATGGCATAAAGGGGCTTTTTGGAATTGGAGGGAAACCCGCCCTGGAAGGTCATGGAGAAGCAACAACAGAAGGCTTTAAAACCGGTATGGCAGACGGTATGCAGGGTATTGATAGCTGGCTTGGAACAAATATCACAGACCCCGTAAAGGACGGTATTTCGGAAGGGCTCGGGACAAACGGGACTCCTTTTACAAAAGAAGACGGCCGTCTTACAATCGGCGGTCTCATTGATGGAATGGGAGACGAGGCGGCACAGCTTAACCCGTTCATTGGTGAAAACGTGACAAGCCCGATAACAGATGGCATGGAAGACGGCCTCGGAATCGACGGCAGCGGAAGCCCTCTTTTCAGCGGATACGGCGAGACTGCAATAGGCGGCTTTATGGATGGCATGGGAGATGAAGCAACCTATCTCGATTCATTCATTGATGATAGTGTGGCCGGTGTAGTGACAGATGGAATGGAAGACGGCCTCGGAATCGACAGTTACGGCGGAAGCTCTCTTTTTAACGGATACGGCAAAGACACTATTGGCAGTTTTATGACCGGAATGACCGATGAAACCGGCAATCTTGATTCGTTCATTGGAGACAACGTGGCCGGGAAAATAACCGGAGGCATGGAGGATAGCTTCGGGATCAATAGCTATGGGGACAGCTCCGTATTCAGCGGATACGGCGAAGGCATGATAAAGAGTATGCAGTCTGGTATGGAGATGCAGCGAGACATGGCCAAAGCACAGGCGGAGGCGATTGCTGATTCTCTGGCAGGCGCTTATAAAAGCGTTGACTGGACTGCTATCGGATCATATATGTTACAGGGCCTTTATGACGGTATGATAGCCGGCTGGGACTGGATCTATACAGCAGTAACCGACGTGGCAAACAGCCTCCTGAACGCTGCTAAATACGCTCTCGGTATCCAATCACCGTCGAAGGAATTCTATTGGATTTCTGAAATGATCACTGCCGGTCTCACCAACGGCCTGGAGGATACCGGAGGAAAAGCGGTAGAAACTGTGGCGGCACTGGCCGACGAGATCACCGAGGAAGCGCAGACGGCCTCGCCTGAAATTGGAATAGATACTATATTAGACGGATCAGTAAACGAGCTGGACGGCGTTCTTACAGCGTTCAGCGATAGAGTAGTCGCGGGATTCTCTCAGATGATCGACGCGCTACAGGTAATAGCACAAGACGCGGGGCTGGCAATCCCCAGGACTGCGATCGGAGCTATGGCCCCTTATTCAACAAAGGTGTCAGCGGCAGCAAAAAACGCAACGCCTGACGTGGAAACATTAATGCAGATCATTGCCGCGCAAAACTCCAACAGACTCACGCGCGACGATATCCGGGAGATATTGAGAGAAGCCGCACAGAATTATTTCAACTTTGACTTCTATCTTGGAGACGAGCAGGTAGCACGGAGCGCGAACCGCGGAAACGAGAGATTAGAGAGACGGTACAGGCCCGTCAGATCATAAGGGGGAAGCATGTCAAAATATCAATTTGCAATAGACGGGGTAGAAATCCCCGCCCCCTCGTCTTACAAGTTCGGGGCAGAGGACCTGTCCTCGAAAAAGTCAGGCCGAACACTTGACGGGGTAATGCATAAGGACGTAGTAGCGACAAAGGATTATTACGATTGCACATGGAATTGCCTTTCATGGGAAGACGCGGCAACACTGCTTAATGCAGTAGACGGGAAGACACGGGTCCGGTTTACATACGCGGATCCGCGCGTTCCCAACAGGATGCTGCAAAACGATTTTTATATAGGGAAGAGGGCCACAGGGGCCCTCAACCTTAACGACCCAAAATTCACATGGGAAGGAATCCAGATGCAGTTCACGAGGATCTAACATGATAACTTTAACTAAAGAATTCCGCCGGGCCCTGGCAGCCAATGACAGGAATTACAGCGCGCGGGCAGTGATCGTCCTTAATGATAATACAAGGATAGAGCTGGAAGGTAATGAAATATGGTCGGACGGTTTCGCGGTAGAAGATGCGGTATCCGACGATGAGTCATTTACAGCATTAGGATCCGCCGTCATAAATGCCGCTACACTGATCATAGACAACACGAAAGACAAGTACATAGGATACGATTTTATCAACGCGGATGTCACCATGTATATTTCCAAAACCTTTGGAACAAGGACGGAAGTTATAAAAATGGGAACATACCGCGTTGATGATACTAAGTACGACGAGGCCACAATAACGCTTTCAATGCTCGATATGATGGAGCAGTTTGATCGGGCCTATATCCCGATCAGCTTTCCGGCGACTCTTGGAGATATTGTGCGAAATGCGTGTTCAGTCTGTCTTGGCAGTACAAGTAAACTTGCGACGCAAACATTCCCGCACTCGGATTTTATTATCCAGGAGGCGCCCGCAGATGATAAATGCACATACCGGGAGGTCATAAGCTGGTGTGCCACGGTCGCCGGGTGCTTCGCAAGATGCAACCGAAACGGCGATCTTGAAATTAAATGGTTCAATACCGCAGCCCTGGAAAACACAAGCGGTACAGACGGTGGAGATTTTGATAATAGCAGTGGATCTTATTATCAGACCGGCGACGCGGCGGACGGCGGAACATTCAGTCCATGGTCAACCGGTGCGGAGGCCGACGGCGGGAGCTTTACAGAAAACATTCCCATGCATTACGTCGGTTCACTGTATTCGCAAACTATCTGCGTGGATGAAACAGTGATAACAGGCGTCAAGATTGACGTGGATAACCCGGACCCTAATGCAGAAGAAAAAATCATTTCATACACGCGAGGCACTGCGGGGTATGTGATCCAGGTTGAAAAAGTCCCGTTCATTACAACAGACAACGTTAATACAATAATTGACTGGCTGGAAGATGAACTGGTGGGGCTCCGGTTCCGGAAATGCAATGTCACACATGCGGATGATCCGTCGATCGAGGCGGGAGACGTGGGCCTCCTTTATGATTCACGCCAGCGGGAATACCCTATACTGATTACGCGGCACGCCTTCGAGATTGGCGGCCCTCAGACCATAGTATGCGGATGTGAGACACCGGCCAGAAACCAGGCAACGCGTTTTACGGCGGCCACAAAAGCGTATGTTGAAAACCGGAAGCTGCTCAAGCAGCAGAAGGATTCTTACGAGGAAGCACTCGCGGAACTTGCCGAGGACATAGAAAATAATGCACATGGATTGTATGCAGAAGAAATAGAAGATCCGGACGATCCGAACGCGAAAATCTATTGTCTGCACGATAAGCCGCGTATAGATGATTCAAACGTTCAAATACGTTTGTCCACCGTTGGTATTGTTGTGACCAGTAACGGGACAGCTCAAACCCCGACGTGGTACGGGCTGCGGGTCAATGGTGACATGATAACCCGTATAATGCAAACAATAGGCATCAGCTTCGACTGGGGCGTAGGCGGAGAATTGCAGATCAAAAAAGGGACGCAGGAAGTATTTTATGTAGACGCGGACACGGGTGTATTACGTATAACCGCAAAAAAGAACAATAGCAATGTCTTTTATGTGAATTCTGAGACGGGGCAGGTTGACATTGTTGCAAATTCTTTTTCTCTTTCAAGCGGGGATACAATCCAGTCCATAGCGGAAAGTAAAGCGGCCTCCGCCGCCGCAGCAGCAGTAAACGGTCAGACACAGCAAAGCATTTTTAATAAACTCACAAAAAACGGACAAACACAGGGGATTTATCTTCAAGACGGCAAGCTGTACCTCAACGGTGCATATCTGCAAGCAGGAATCATCAACATTAAAGACGAAAATGATGTATCCACCTTTTACGCAAATACACAGACCGGAGTAGTACATATCGTTGCCAAGACATTTAAATTGGTCAGCGGAGACACAACCAAAACTATCCCTGAGATTGCCAATGAACGAGCATCTGCCGCAGTCAACGCACAAACTCAGGAGTCGATATTTAACAAACTGACCAATAATGGCGAAACGCAAGGTATTTACCTTGATGGTGGGAAACTGTACATAAATGGAGAGTATATTAAGGCGGAATCCGTCAGTGCAAACCTTATAAAAGGTGGAGTGCTTAAACTTGGCGGCTCAAACAACGGAAATGGAAAGATTTTTGTTTACGATGAATCTGGGAAAAAGATAGGAGAATGGACTAAAGACGGACTAAATGCCACAGGTAATTTAGTTATAAGAGCAACGCCCACGTACAATGTATATGGCGGAACATTTTCTTACAGGCAATATTTACGTGTTGAAGGATATTCCCAAAAAGTGACTCATACCGGGTTTGCGGTAGAAAAAACCAATTCAAGCGGAGAACAGGTGGCGGTATTTGCTCTGGATGAAGATATGGGTGTCAGATGGAGACTTACACGGTCATCAACGGCAAATCTTGCATCTATTATCATTGGCGACAATACATATGACTATAATTATCAGCTTAACCTCAACTCAAGTGGATTGAACATTGTTCGTGGAAGATATAACAAACCCTCATCAGCAGATGCCAGAGCGAACATGAATGATGATGAAGTTTATATGTACATCAAGGTAGATGGGAGAACAGTCAGCTATGAATCATCATCGTCCATCAGATATAAACACGATATAAAACCGATAGAAGATAAGACCATTGACCCGCACAAACTACTTGAATTACCTGTTGTACAGTTTGAGTGGAACAGTGATCATCCTTTACAGTATGAGGACATGGCCGGCAGGGTCATCCCCGGTATTATTGCGGAAGACGTGGAAAAGATTTATCCGGCCGCTACAATCCACAAGGACGGGAAAGTTGAGTCGTGGGACGAGCGCAGGATCATCCCTGGTATGCTGGCACTGATCCAGGAGCAGGACAGGACCATAAAAGAGCAGCAGGCCAGACTGGACGAACTGGAAAAGAAACTTGAAAGCCTAACAAGAGTGGTTGAAGCATATACCACGAACCTTTAAGGCAGGAGGGAAGCATGGCAATACAACATAGACGGGGAGAATATGCGGACTTTGATCCGACAAAAATGAAACCCGGCGAATATGCCGTGATGCTGTCAGGAGACCCGCAGGCGACCGACGGAGAAGGTGTATATATGGCCTTTGGCGCTGGCCGCGTCAAGCGTATGGCGACGCTGGACGAGCTGCACTCATACGACAACGACGCGCGGCAGGGAGCACAAGACGCACAGGCCGCGCGCGCGTCGGCTCAGAAAATTCTCAATAGGACGACGCAGGCACAGCAGGCAGCAGAACGGGCACAGCAGGCCGCGGAAGACGCGTCTAATGATGCGGTGGAGACTGTAAACGGCGCTAAGGATGAAATAGCGGAGGCGGCCGCAGAAGAGACGCAGATAGCCCTGCAGGCAGTTGATGAAGATTATCAGCAGAAAATAGCAGAGATAAACCGCAAGGGCCAGCAGATCGTCGATATAACGACCAATGCGGAGCAGATCGCGGCGGAAGCCCGTAACACTGCGAATAATGCAGAAAATCATATGGCCGCGCTGGACAATCATATGAACCAGGTTGAAGCGGCCCTGCAGAATGTGAGTATTGACCCGGACGACCTCGGACTCGAACAGGATCCCGACACGTACTATGTGTACCCTACATATAAAGGCGTGAGAAGTGAAAACGGGATCCCGCTGTCAGCAGGTGGCGGCGGGGGCGGAGGCGGCGGAGGCGGCGAGACGATCAAAGCCGTATTTACTGCCGACAATATCAGCGGATGGAACGCCAAGAGCGTGGCAAAAGGGGCTACGGTAAAAGCGCAGTTCCGGTGGTCCTCGATCGAAGACGGGATGCCCACGGGAGATGGAGCGGTCAGGATCACGGTAAACGATGTGGTCCGCACGACCTATCAGGTGCAGCAGGGAGAAATAGAAGTAGACCTGACACCGTATCTGTCAACCGGTCAGAATAAATTCAAGATCAGAATATCCGACACATACGACCAGGGAAGCACGAAGGTGCTGAACGTGTCAGTTTTGGAGCTGTCCATATCATCTACCATTGACACAAGTACACCATTCACAGGGGCAATATCCGTCCCGGTTACACCGGTCGGATCCGTCGAAAAGACGATCAGGGCGATTGTTGACGGCACGGAAAAAGCCAGCATGACAACAAGTGTGTCAAACAGGCAGGTCAGCTTGACGATCCCGGCCCAGAGACACGGAGCGCACTCTCTCCTTCTGTATTTTGATGCAGAGATAAACGGTGAGACTGTCCGATCAAATGAACTGTATTATGAGTTTAAAGCGGTGGAGCCGCTTAACGATACAGTCATTATTACAAGCTCATTCAATACACAGCAGGTACAGCAGTTTTCTTCCGTCCCGGTGCCTTTTTCGGTTTATGATCCGAAGGCCCTGGAGGCAGAGGTTAAAATCTATGTAAATAACAGCCTGGTTTCGACTCAGACAGTCGGCAGGACGGAGCAGAGCTACACGGTTAAAGCCAATACGCCGGGGACCGTCGCTGTGAAATTTGAAAGCGGGGGAGTAAATAAGACAGTAACCTTTACCGTCACGGAGTCGGATATCGACGTAGAGGCCGAAACAGAAGGACTTGTTCTATATCTGACGGCACAAGGCCGGAGCAACAACGAGGATCCGGCCGCCAGGTCCGTATGGGGCTATGAAGATATCACGGTGGACCTGGACGATTTTACATGGGTACGGGACGGATGGCAGACAGACGCCGACGCTATAAACGTGCTGCGATTCTTCGGGCCGGCCCGCGGGACAATCCATTATAAACCGTTTGAGAGAGACTTTAAAACAAGCGGGAAAACGATCGAGATTGAATTTGCAACGCGGGATGTTGCCGACTATTCTGCAGACATTATCACATGTTTTGCGGACAATATCGGATTCAAGATAACCCCGCAGATGATAACATTTCGCGGTGCTCAGACGGAAATCAGCACGCTATATAAAGACAATGAGCATGTGAGACTTACGATCACGGTTGACAAACAGGCCGAATACCGTCTGATCTTGGTATATATCAACGGTATTATGAGCCGTGCGATACAGTACGCAAGCGGTGAGAGATTTTCCCAGCTTACACCGGTTAATATATCTATTGGGTCAGACAGGTGCGGAGTAGATATTTATAATATCCGCATATATGACACGAACCTAAACCGTCAACAGGTGGTGGATAACTGGATCGCAGATACTCAGAACGGCGAACTGATGCTTGACCGGTATACGCACAATAATATCTATGATGCATACGGGGCCCTTACGGTTGCAAACCTTCCCGGAAATCTTCCGTATTGGATCTTTGAGGCCGAGGAACTGCCGCAATTCAAGGGAGACAAAAAGACGGTTGTCGGATCATACACAAACCCGTTGTATCCGTCCCGGTCCTTCACGTTTGAGGGGGTGGAGATGGATGCCCAGGGTACATCTTCAAGCGTCTATTATCGGAAAAACTATGATCTGAAATTCAAGAAGGGATTTGTTACGCCGAACGGCACGGCCGAGAACTATGCGATCATACCGGGGCATATACCGTTTAACCGGTTTGTTTTGAAGGCTGACGTGGCCAGCTCTGAAAGCTGGAATAATACCGGATTGACTATGCTTTTCAATGATATTTGCCCTTATAAAACCCCGGAAATGCAGCAGAATCCGCTTGTGCGCTGGGGTATTGAGGGAATACCCTGCGCGGTCTTCTGGCATGATACCGTGACCGGTAACACGGTATTTTTGGGTAAATTCAACTTCAACCTTCCGAAACGATGCCCGGCCCCGCTGGGCTACTCCGGAAACATGGAGTCGTGGGAAGTCGAACGCAACAACAGCATGAACGTCAAATTCCAGGACAACGACTTCACAAGTCAGTCATGGGATGAAGTAAAACAGCAGTATTACCCGACGTGGTATGACGACTTCGAGGCCCGCTTCCCTTCCGACGAATGGAGAGATATAACCCTGCTCAATGAAATGCTCACATGGGTAAAATCAACGTGGCGGGAGCAGGCAACGGGAGACGATCTTCCCGAGCCGATCACATACAGGGTATACGGGGATGCAACTATAACGCCTTATCCCGACGATAGCAGCTATACGGCCGTCGATGAGACGGACGGAGATGGAGCACTGACCGGATATAAGATAATAACCTTCACAAAGGACACGGCGGCCTATAGACTCACAAAGTTTAAAGCGGAATTCAACACATATTTTGAAATTGAATCAGCCACTTTTTACTATTTGTTCACGGAGTTTTTCACGATGATCGACTCCAGAGCAAAGAACATGTTTATCGGCTTTAACGGATCAGTGAGAACAGCATAAAAGGGGGAGCAATGGCAGCAGATAAGCGAAAAGCCACGTTCCAGCCGTATGACATGGATACGGCCGCCGGCACGAACAACTCCGGCGTGCTTATGTTTGGATACGCGCTGGAAGATACAGACACAGTATCCTCCATCATAAGCGGAGGGGACGACGGGGGCAAAGACGCCCCCGTTTTTAATGCCCAGGATTCTGTTTTGTGGAATAACTTTCGGGATTGCTTCCGGAGTGAAATAACACAAATGTACAGAAGCCTGCGGACTTCAAGAGCGCTTGATTATAAAGACATAATGCAGCGCCGACATGATCACCAGTCATACTGGCCGGAGGCCATGTTTAACGAGGACCAGTACGAAAAGCACCTTGTACCACTTATAAACCCCGTCACGGTAGACGATACCACCGGTGAGCTGATCCGGACGGACCGGTATTTGACCATGATCCAGGGTAGCAAGGAGGAACAGTTTAAATGGTGGCTGTATAACCGGTTTAGATACATGGACAGCAAGTTTGTCACCGGAGACGCGGCGAACAATATTATATCAATGCGTGTTTTCAACTCCGGTACTCTTACGCTGACACCGGCCATAGACCTCTATGTTGGTGTTTCCTTCGGTGGTGGCACAACGGTCGCGCTCAAAAGGACCACGGCAAACGTTCCAAAAAGTTTCCAGTATCAGGCAGAGACCGGCGTAACGGAAATGGAAACGTGGATCTATTCCGGGGACCTGATCGCGGACCTCGGTGATCTGTCCGTATTTTACGGAAATGAATTTGATCTTTCAAAGGCGACGCGCCTCCGCCGGCTGAAAATCGGTGATCCGTCCGCAAACTACAGTAACGCAAATCTCGTAACACTGGACCTGCGGAACATGGGCCTGCTGGAATATGTAGATCTGAGAAACTGCCCTAACCTGGCTATTCCGATCAACCTTGAAGGAAGCCCCCGACTCGAAGAGGCATATTTTGAGGGAACGGCAATAACAGGCGTTGACATAGCGGAAGGCGGATCCATTGAGAAACTGCATCTTCCGGGAACCATTGCGACGCTGACACTGATCAACCTGTCGAAACTGACAGATTTTCAGTGCCCGTCGCTGGCCAATGTCTCCCGTCTGATGCTCTCCAACATGGACCAGGATGTTATAGACCCGATCGAAGTGCTGGCACAGATAAAACCCAATTCACAGGTGAATATCCAGGGGCTTTATCTGGAGTGTGAGAACGCGCAGGAAATAGAAGGTTTTTTGAATATCCTGGACACAATGCAGGGTGTTTCCCGAGAAAGAGGGGCAAACGGAGAATGGCTTTATCACGACTACGATACCGCGCAGGTTTCCGGGACAATCCATACGTCAAGCCTGACCGGGGAGCAGATCGCAAGCTATAACGCGCGATACCCTTATATAAAGGTAGAAGCAGACCACGTTACCTCGTACCTGACCTATGCATCCTATGACGGAGCAACGACCTACAAAGTCGTAACATGCCTTGACGGAGTACCGCAGGAATCCGCTCCGGCAAGTCCCACAAGGGAGTCCACAGCGCAGTACAGTTATACCTTTGTTGGATGGAGCAAGTCGCAGGACTCATCCACAGCCGACTCCGATGCACAGACCGCAGTCATCGCAGACCGCACAATCTACGCCGCCTACACAGCCACAGTCCGCACCTACACAATCCAGTGGAAGAACTACGATGGTACAACCATTGAGACTGACAGCAATGTACCTTACGGCTCTACTCCGCACTATGACGGTTCGACACCGACATATGACGGACAGACCTCGACAGGGTGGACGCCTGAGCCGACAACCGTCACAGGGGACGCAGTTTATACCGCAACTTATCTGCCTGTATATAGCGTCTACTTCTACAACGGCTCAACGCTCTTGCAGACTGTTCGTGTGCAACAGGGTGGCACAGCGGTCTACACTGGCTCGACTCCTGTCTCGCCTGATGGAACAGCCGAAGAGGGCTATACCTTCCTCGGATGGTCTCCTTCACCGACAAACGTGCAAGCAAACCTTTCCACCTATGCACAGTACGACAGCCCTGTACAGGATGTAGAAATCACCGATTCGTGGGATACGATTATCGCATCCATTGACAATGGTACGTATAAGACACGGTATTCTCTCGGTAACTACAAACCTCTTGACCTCGGAGAGCAAGGCATTATCAACATGCAGATTGTTGCCTTCGATGAGGATAATCTCGCAAGCGGTGGAAAAGCACCTCTTACGTTTATCGGCAAAGAATTACTGTCTAAATCTAATACTATGTGTAGTGGCAATGCGAACGGTGGTTGGGAAGCGTCTTTAATGAGAACACGTTTAACTAATAAGATACTCCCGCTCTTTCCTTCTAATATTTCTGCGAGATTACAAAACATTAGTAAAGTACATGGGCTTTATCAATACTCAAGTGGTGGAGTAGTTAAAAATGGTCAGACAACCATAGATAAATTATGGATACCGTCAGTTCATGAGATGTATTTTGATGATACAGAATATAGTGATGTTGGTGCTACATACAAAAAAGTCTACAAAAATGATACCAGTAGGGCAAAAGTAAAAACAACAGGGAGTACATCTGCGTACTGGTTGAGAGATACATTAAGCACGTATAACTATGCTATCGTGAAAGGTAGTGGTGCGCGTGGTTCTGGCGAAGGTACAACTTCTTACGGCATCTGCCTCGGCTTCTGCCTCGGTCTCGAATCCGAAACCATCACCGACACATGGGAG
>OCTX012200989.1_pt1 | contig 14172 bp, 12 predicted proteins | sample 1539691 | NCBI WGS metagenome assembly OCTX01 (sample SAMN02144231, study PRJEB22623) | gut metagenome | biome: sheep rumen | host: Ovis aries | place: New Zealand | reverse complement strand
GGCAACTTCTTCGCCATCGTGATCGTCAAGCAGCTCTACGGCGGGCTCGGCAAGAACTTTGTCAACCCGGCGCTGGCCTCCCGCGCCTTCCTGATCGCCTCTTACGCAGGCATCATGACCACCTGGGCGCCGCCCCGCGCGATGGGCGTGGACGCCGTGACGATGGCCACCCCGATGAGCTATCTTTACACCGGTCAGCCGATGCCGGAGTATTTCAGCTACGGCAATCTGTTCCTGGGCATCATGCCCGGCTGCTTCGGCGAGGCCTGCAAGCTCGCGCTGCTCGTCGGCGGCATTTACCTCATCCTCCGCAAGATCATCTCCTGGCGCATCCCCGTCAGCTTTATCGGCACCGTCGCCCTGCTGACGCTCATCTTCGGCCATGAGGGCTACGACAACGTCTCCTGGATGGTCTACAACCTGCTCTCCGGCGCGCTGATCCTCGCGGCCTTCTTCATGGCGACGGATTACGCCACCAGCCCGGTCTCGCTCCCCGGACAGCTGCTCTACGGCGCCGGCTGCGGCGCGCTGACGGTGCTTATCCGCTACTTCGGCAGCTACCCCGAGGGCGTCACCTATGCCATCCTGATCATGAACATCTGCACCTGGGCGATTGACAAGGCCTTCCGCCGCCGCCAGTTCGGCGTGTCAAAGGAAGATATCGCGGCTGAAAAAGCGGCGAAGAAGGCGGCAAAGGAGGCGGCGAAATGAATAAGATCGTCAAACTCACCGTCGTCCTGTTTCTGATCTGCGCGATCGTTGCCTGTGTCCTCGGCGCGGTCAATGAAGTCACAAAAGGCCCGATCGAGACCCAGCAGAGAGAAAAAACGGAAAAAGCCTACAAGGCCGTTCTTCCGTACGCGGACTCCTTTACGGAGATCGATCCCTCGGCTTTTGTCGCGTACAAGTCGACCATCGATAAAATCTCCAGCGCTGACAACGGCGCGGGCCATGTGGTCGAGACCACCTTCTCCGGCGCGCAGGGCTCCATCACGATGGCGGTCGGCGTCGACAACAACGGCAAATGCGCCGGTATCTCGATCATCAAGCACTCCGAGACCTCCGGCCTCGGCGAGGTGGCGGCCAGCGCCTCCAGCCGCGGCGTGAGCTTCCGCGAATCCTTCATCGGCAAGGACGAGAGCATCACCGTACACGACATCGACGCCATCACCGGCGCGACGATCACCTCCACTGCGGTCACCGGCGCCGTCGCCACCGCGATCGAGGCTGTCAAGGCTTTGGGTTAAGGAGGGTAAGACATGAATATCAAGAATCAGTTCAAGGAAGGCCTTATCACCAATAACCCCGTGCTCGTTCAGCAGATCGGCATGTGCGCCACGATGGCCATTACGACCTCGCTGTTCAACGGTCTCGGCATGGGCCTGTCCGTCCTCATCATCCTGACCTGCTGCAACGTCGTCGTATCGCTGATCCGCAAGATCATCCCCGGAGAGATCCGTCTGGCGATCTTCGTCGTGGTCATCGCGGGCTTCGTCACGATCATCGATCTGCTGTTGCAGGCCTTCATTCCCGCGCTGTCCGAGGCGCTGGGCGTCTTCATCCCGCTGATCGTCGTCAACTGCATCATCATCGGCCGCGCGGAGGCCTTCTGCCAGAAGAACACCGTCGGCGCCTCGTTCTTCGACGGCATCTTCCAGGGCCTGGGCTACACGCTCGTGCTGCTGGCCATGTCGATCGTGCGCGAGCTGCTCGGCAAGGGCACCTTCGGCGGCGGTCTGATCGACGTGTCCGAGGGCTTCCGCTTCACGATGGACGGCTCCGGCGCAGGCATCAAGATCTTCGCCGGCGAGTACGGCGCGAAGGTGCTCACGATGCCCTTCGGCGGCTTCCTGACTCTGGGCGTCCTGATCGCCCTGATGCAGTACGCGCTGAAAAAGTCTGCCAGGAAAAAAGAGCTCGCCGCCAAGGCGCAGAAAGAAGAGGAGGTTGAAGAATAATGCTGTTCAACATCATCTCCATCTCGCTGGGAGCGATCCTGATCAACAACTTCATCTTCTCCCAGTTCCTCGGCTGCTGCCCCTTCCTTGGCTGCTCGAACAAGACGGACACGGCCTTCGGCATGGGCGTCGCGGTCATTTTCGTCATGGGCATGGCCTCGGCGATCTGCTGGCTGATCGACACCTACATCCTTGTGCCGCTCGGCCTGGCCTTCCTCGAGACGCTGGCCTTCATCCTGATCATCGCGGCCCTGGTCCAGCTCGTCGAGATGTTCCTGAAGAAGTCCGTCCCCGCGCTTTACAGCGCGCTCGGCATCTATCTGCCCCTGATCACCACCAACTGCGCGGTGCTCGGCGTGGTGCTGCTCAACGTGCAGAACCATTACAACTTTATTGAGTCTGTCGTTTACGGCATCACCGGCGGCATCGGCTTCCTGCTCGCGATCGTGCTGTTTGCCTCCGTGCGTGAGCGCGTCCAGTTTGCCGAGTATCCCGAATGCTTTGAGGGATTCCCGATCTGCCTTGTCTCCGCTGCTCTTGTGGCGCTTGCGTTCATGGGCTTCAGCGGCATGCAGATCTTCTGAGAGAAGGAGGAGCGTTTATGAATACCATTCTTCTTTCTGTTGTTGTTCTCGGCGTGATGGGTGCCATCCTCGGGGCTCTGCTTGCCATTGCTTCCAGGGTGTTCCATGTTGAGGTCGACCCGAAGCAGGCCGCGGTCAGAGAGTGCCTGGCCGGCGCCAACTGCGGCGGCTGCGGTTATCCCGGCTGCGACGGCTATGCCGCTGCGGTGGCAGCGGGCAAAGCGCCGACCAACAAGTGCGTGGCCGGCGGCGCGGAAACGGCCGCCAAGGTCGCTGAGATCATGGGGGTTTCCGCCGGTGCAGAGGAACGCAGAATCGCTTTTGTTCCGTGCTCCGGCTGCGAGGGTCATGCCGAAAAACGCTTCAACTACACCGGCCCGCAGGACTGCCGCGCGGCCATGCTCTTCGGCGGCAAGAGCAACAAGACCTGCACCTTTGCGTGCATCGGCCTTGGCAACTGCACAAGAGCCTGCAAGTTTGACGCGATCCACATTGTGGAGGGGATCGCCCAGGTTGACCGTTCAAAATGCGTTGGCTGCGGAGCCTGCGCCGATGCCTGCCCGAAGAGCATCATCAAGCTTCTGCCCGCTTCCCAGCGCGTGGAGCCAGGCTGCTCGAACAAGGACAAGGGCGCCAAGGTCATGAAGATGTGCGACTTCGGCTGCATCGGCTGCATGAAGTGCCAGCGCGAATGCCCGGCTGACGCGATCAAGGTCATCGACAACCTTGCCGTCGTGGACAACGACAAATGCGTCAAATGCGGCCACTGTGCGGATGTATGTCCGAGACAGGTCATCCGCTGGTTCGACAAAGCTGAATAAGCAACGATTCTTTTCAAACCGGTCTGCTTTGCAGGCCGGTTTTTTTATGTCAAAACGGAAATGCTAATGACGGGAGGCGAACAACATTGGACGAGGAAAAGCTGCAGGAGGAAATAAAAGAACTTGGCGCTTCACGCGCAGGCGGCATCCATTGCCTGACAATTGTGGGGCAGATCGAGGGACACCAGACACTGGGAGACGATGTAAAGGCAACGAAGTATGAGCATGTACTGCCGCTTCTTGCTGCCATCGAGGAGACCGAGGAGATCGGCGGCCTTCTGATCCTGCTCAATACCATGGGCGGAGACGTGGAGGCCGGACTTGCCATCGCAGAGCTGATTGCCGGGATGAAAAAGCCAACCTGCTCTCTTGTCCTTGGCGGAGGACATTCCATCGGCGTTCCGCTGGCCGTAGCCGCGGGGCGAAGTTTCATCGCACCCACGGCCGCCATGACGATCCATCCCGTGCGCCTTAACGGCGTTGTAATCGGCGTACCGCAGACGTACAACTATTTTGCCAGGATACAGGACAGAATCGTTCGTTTCGTCACGACGCACTCGCGCTGCCCGCGGGAGGAGTATCTGCGCCTGATGACAAATACCGATGAACTGGCCAACGATATCGGAAGTGTGATTTACGGGGCGGAAGCTGTGGAAAACGGACTGATTGATTCGCTGGGCACGCTCTCGGACGCGCTGGATTATCTCCATTCCGAAATGGCCGGGAAGCCAGACTGACGGTTTACGTAATGCTTCAAAAGAACTTGTTTTATGACAAATACTGTGTTAAACTATATAAGTTAGAAAAAACTTGGGGGCTATCAGGATGTCACTTCTCAATGCGATGATCCTTGGTTTGATCCAGGGAATTGCCGAGTTTCTGCCGATCTCCTCTTCGGGACACTTGTCGATTCTCAACAACCTGTTTCACATGACGACGACCGAGAACGGCCATATGTTTTTCGATGTGCTGCTCCATCTCGGAACGCTTTTTTCCGTGTGTGTGGTGTACTGGCAGGATATCGTGCAGATGTTCTATGAGGTCCTGGGCTTTTTGCACGCCGGCCCGCTCGCGGGTGAGCGTCGGGCGCATTATCCGGCGGCCAGGCTTTTCCTGATGATCGTTCTCGGAACACTTCCGCTGTTCCTGATTTTGCCGATAAACGACATGATGGAAGGGCTATATTATAAAAGCGTGTTCATCGGCGTGATGCTTGTTCTGACGGGCTGCATCCTGTACATATCCGACAAAATGCAGCAAGGAAAGAAAACCGAGAAAAACATGAGCATGCTCGACGCGATTATCATCGGCCTTTGCCAGGCTGTGGCGACGATTCCGGGCCTCTCCCGTTCCGGAACGACCATCACAGCCGGCCTTGCAACAGGGCTGCGTCGCGATTTTGCCGTCAAATACTCCTTCCTGCTCTCACTTCCCGCTGTACTGGGGGCGAATATCCTGGCCTTTGCCAAAGCGATCCGCACGGGGGTCGACTGGTCCTGTCTGCCGGCCTACCTTGTCGGCACGGTCGTTGCGATCCTCTCCGGTATTGCGTCGATCAGTCTGCTCAAGCATATCGCTGCCAAAGGAAAATTTGGCGGATTTGCTTATTACTGCTGGGTCGTAGGCGTGCTCAGCATCATTCTCACCGTTATTTTCTGAGGAAAAAACGGACAGCAATATGAAAGGAATCATTCATGGCTAACAGCAGCAAGGGCGCGAAAAAGAAAACCGCCGCGCCCAAAACCAAGAAAACCAACAGCCGTACAAAGGAAGCGCCCCAAAATGAACCCGTACGTCCGCTGCGCCGGGAGATCGGCGGCATCTTTTCAGTCTTCCTTGCGGCGATCGTGATCGTAAGCTTTTTTGACAAGGGCGGATTTTTCCGCACTGTGACGCTTGCCTTGAAAGGCCTTCTCGGAAAATGGGGCTATTTTGTCGCGCCCGTTTGTCTGGTCCTGGCGGGATTTATTCTGCTTCTTCACCGTGGACGGCCTGTTAAATTCCGGGTGTTTTCCGCGCTGATCCTGCCGGTTTTGCTCTCCAATATGATCAATCTCTGGCAATACCACCCCGCAAAAGGGCTTGGCTTTCCGGACATGCTGATCGATCTGTGGGAGCAGGGGATCGCCGGAACCAGCGGCGGCGTGATCGGGGGACTTCCCGCGCAACTGATGCAGATGTGGCTCCACCAGGCGCTTCCGTTTCTGATTTTTCTGATCCTGTTTGTATTTTTCCTGATCAAGGCTGTCAACTTCAGTGTTTCGGAAGCCTATGATCGGGTGAAGGAACGCGTCAATATCCCCTATGATCCGGCAGATTATGAGGAGAATGAACCGGTCGTCAACGAAAAGATCGTGCGGGAGAGGCGCACAGGAAGACCGCAGCGCGTGAATGAGCCGGCCATCGCGACTTCCCCTGCGCCGAAGAGACATACATACAGCCCCGATATTCCGATCGGGGAGGAGGGCGAGGCCCTGACGGTCGGCCAGCTGGACGACATTCCCGATCAGAGCTTTTCTGGCAAGGGAACTTCGCGCGCACGCGTGCGCCGCAAGAGTACGTCAGAGATCATACCGGAGCCGGCTGAGACAGAAGAAAGCATCCGTACAGACAAGCTGTCCGGGCGTGATATCGGAGACGGCTGGAAGGAATATAAAGCCGGCCGTAAGGGAGCGGAGCCGGTCAAGGTCAGGCCCACCGTCCCCGTTGCCGCGGAGATCTCTGACCCGCCCAAGGCTGAAAAAATTAAAAAAGAGGACGTCGAAAAGGAGACGGAGCTGTTTGCCCAGGCCATTAAGGCCGATACGGACGCCGCGGACGAATATGTTTTCCCGCCGCTTGACCTTCTCAATATGGGCTCCTCCGCGACCGGTGATGCCCGTGACGAAATCGCCCTTAACAGAGACAGGCTTGAAAACGCGATCCGCAGCTTTGGCATCAATGCCTCTGTAGTCGGTGTCGTTCGCGGGCCGACGGTCACACGCTATGATTTCGAACTGGAGCAGGGGGTCAAGCTGGCCCGTGTCACCAACCTTGCGGGCGATCTGGCACTGGCGCTCGGCGTTATCAATGTGCGTATCGCACCGATCCCCGAAAAGATCTCAACAGTCGGCATTGAGGTGCCGAACAAGATCGTCAGCACGGTCTATCTGCGCTCCATTCTGGAGTCTTCCCGCTTTCAGACGGCAAAATCGCGTCTGTCCTTTGCCGTCGGCAAGGATATAGGTGGCGAGTGCATCGTGGGCAATATCGCAAAGCTGCCGCACATGCTGATTGCGGGAACCACCGGTTCCGGCAAATCTGTCTGCATGAACTCGCTGATCCTCAGCCTTCTGTACAAGGCCAGGCCGGACGAGGTTAAATTTATCATGATCGACCCGAAGATGGTCGAACTTGGTATTTACAGCGGCATCCCGCATATGCTCACGCCGGTCGTGACCGAGCCCAAAAAGGCTGCCGGCGCTCTCCAGTGGGCGGTTGTGGAGATGCTCAAGCGCTATCGTCTCTTTTCTGAAGCGGGCGTACGCGAGATCGAAGGCTATAACAAGCACTGTGAGCTGACGGGCGAGCCTAAGCTTGCCCAGGTCGTTGTGGTGATCGACGAGTTGGCTGATCTGATGATGATCGCCGCCAAAGAGGTGGAAGAGAGCATTTGCCGTGTTGCCCAGATGGGCCGCGCCGCGGGTATGCATCTGATTGTTGCCACACAGCGCCCCTCCGCCGATGTGATCACGGGTCTTATGAAAGCAAATATTCCTTCCCGCATTGCCTTTGCGGTCTCCAGCGCGATGGAAAGCCGGATCATTATGGACCAGAGCGGCGCCGAAAAGCTGATCGGCATGGGCGATATGCTCTATTCTCCGCTGGGTTCCGGTAAACCAACACGTGTTCAGGGCGCGTTCGTTTCTGACGAGGAGCGTGAGCGCGTGATCGATTTCATCAAGGAGAACAATCCCACGGCGAAGCCCGAAAATAACCAGGAGATCGGCGAGTATATGACCCGCGCCGAACAGAGCAAGGACGGCGGAAAGGACAAGGATAAGGAAGCCGAAGCATCCTCTGCCGCCGGAGAATTTGACGAAATGCTCCCGCAGGCGGTGGAAGCGATCCTGGAGACAAAGCAGTGCTCCGTATCCATGCTCCAGCGCCGCGTCAAGCTGGGATATTCCAGGGCAGCGCGTATTGTCGATCAGATGGAGGAGCTGGGGATCGTCGGGCCCTACGAGGGCGCCAAGCCGCGCAGCGTTCTGGTCGACCGTGAGGGCTGGCATGAGATCCAGGTACAGCTTGGCCTTGCCTCGGACAGCGATTTAGCCCTGGCTGCCGAAATGAACGAGGAAAACGAAGAATAACAAAAAAGGGCGTCGATCAGCGCCCTTTTTTCGTGGAAAAAGTGAGAATAACATGGACTATTTCAAGCCTGACATGACACAAGCGCAGATTAATCAAATCAGCATGCTCGGCCTTGCCCACATCGGAGACGGCGTCTATGAGCTGATGACACGCGCCGCTCTCTGCGAGGAGGGCCATACTGCCGTAGCCGAGCTGCATCAGCTTGCCACCCGGCGCGTAAACGCCCCGGCCCAGGCGGCGGCAGCTGAAAAGCTGCTGCCCGCCCTTACCGAGGAGGAGGCTGCAATCTATCGCCGCGGCAGAAACGCGCATGTCAATTCCGTGCCGCGCGCCGCCAACATCGGGCAGTATCATGCTGCAACCGGCCTGGAGGCGCTGTTCGGATGGCTGTATCTGCAGGGAAAGTGTGAGCGCCTCAACGAGCTTTTCCGGCTGATCCAATCGCAGGACAAGTGAAAGGAGAGGGCATAACATGCCGCTGGATGCCATAACGATATACGCCCTCTCTCTCGAACTGAAGGAACAGGCTGAGGGAGCAAAAATCGACCGTGTTCAGCAGCCGGAAAAAGATGTCCTGCTGCTGAGCTTGCGGACACGGGACGGGAATCAAAAACTGCTTATCAGCGCATCGGCCGCCGGGGCGCGTGTCCACTTTACGGAGGAAAAACTGGAAAACCCTGCCGAGGCGCCGATGTTCTGCATGCTGCTGCGTAAACACCTGGTCGGAGCACGTATCCGGGAGGTGGTCCAGCCGGAAAAGGAACGCCTGCTGCTTTTCCGCCTGACAGCCCGGGACGAGATGGGCGATGAGAGCGAAAAAACCCTTGCCGTCGAAATGATCGGCAGAAGCGCCAATATTATTCTGATCGGCCCGGACGGCCGAATCATCGACTGCCTGCGCCGTATGGAGTACGGCGGCGAGGGGAGAGGCGTTCTGCCGGGGCTGATCTACCGTCTTCCGCCAAAGCAGAATAAAGTATCGTTCTTTGATTGTGATGAGGCCGCACTCCATGAAAAGCTTCTCGCGATCGACTGGGACGGGGAATGGGATCAAGCGCTGCTCCAAAGCTTCTCCGGCCTTTCGCCTCTGATCTGCCGGGAACTGGTCTTTCGCAGCCGTGGAGAGAAAGAGCGTCTGGAGGAGAATCTCCTTGCTCTTCGGGAAACGGTTCAGGCGGGGGAGTTTGTTCCGATCCTTGTCAATGTAGACGGCGCGGCCAGGGATTTCTCCTTTATGAGCATCAACCAATACGGCGAGAGGGCAAATATAGAGCATTTCAAGAGCTTTTCCCAGCTTCTGGATGCGTTCTACGCCCGCCGCGATCGGATCGAGAGCCGACGCCGCCGCAGTCGGGAATTGATGCGTACGGTCAAGACAGCACATGAGCGCATCGAGAGAAAGCTTTCTCTTCAGCGCCAGGAGCTGCGGCAAACCGCTGATCGGGAAGAGGTCCGCCGCGAGGCGGAACTGATCACGGCCAATATTTACCGCATGAAGAAGGGACAGCGGGAACTCGTCTGCGAAAACTATTTTGAAGACAATTGCCCCGAAATCCGCATCGCTCTCGATCCGTTGAAAACGCCGCAGCAGAACGCAGCAGCACGGTACAAGGATTTTTCCCGCAAAAAAGCGGCGAAGGAGCATCTGACGGTCCTGATCGCCCAGGGTGAGGAGCAATGCGACTATTTGTCTGCTGTGCTGGATGAGATCGAACGAGCGGAAACAGAGAGGGATCTGTCCGATATCCGGCGTGAACTTGCGGCAACAGGCTATGTAAAAAAAGCCAGCAGCAAAAAGCCGGACAGGAACAAGCCACAGGCGCCGCTGCGTTTTTGCTCCACCGACGGCTTTGAGATTCTGGTTGGCAGAAACAATGTTCAAAACGACGAACTGACCTTTCGCCTGGCCAGACGGACAGATCTGTGGCTGCATGTGCAGAAGCTGCACGGAAGCCATGTGATCGTGCGGACAGACGGCGTCGAGCCCCCGCCTCAAACACTGGAGGAAGCTGCCTCTCTTGCGGCATATTACTCGCAGGGGCGCGATGCAGGGACGATACCGGTTGACATAACGCAAGTCCGCCATCTAAAAAAGCCGTCCGGAGCCATGCCCGGAGCGGTTTTGTATACCGATTATGCAACAGTTTTTGCACAAGCGGAAGAAGCGCTCGTATCGAAAATGAAAAGATAAAATCCGGACTGCCGCAAATCTGCGGCAGTCCGGATTTTATAAAAGAGTCAACGAAAGCTCGGCTTCTTCCCGCCGGGAGGCGGCACGTAGCCCACCGCCATATCCGGGGCAACTTCACGCAAACGTGCCAGGGCGTCGTCAGCCTCTTTTTCCTTGTTGAAGATCAGATTGGCGAACTCCTTCTCTTCATGCACAAGGATCAGCCGGTAGTAGTAGATCGGAGGGCTGTCGTCCGGCTGCGTCTCACTGATGCGGATAAAGGCACGCTCGATATATTCATAGGGGACATAGTACTTTCTCCCCAGATCTCGATAATAGAAGCAGAGCTTTCCAAAACGGACGCGTCCGATGGCAGGCGCCTCGTTATAATCATTCGTATGCTCGTCGTCGGAGATGACTTTCCTGTCAACACCGCGCAGCCTTACTTTTCCCCAGCCGAACATTCGTGCGCCCCCTTTTTCTGTTTGATAAAATTCATCTCATACCATTTGGCGGGAAGGTGCGAGGCGATAATTACCGCGCAGCATCCGGCGAGCGTACCCACCAGGAATCCGGCCAGAACGTCAGAGGGAAAATGAACGCAGAGATAGATCCTCGCCACCGCCATGGCAAGCCCGAACAACAGGGCCGTCCAGCTGATTCGTTTTCTCCCGATCAAAAAGACAGGAACACAGGCGCCGAAAGCGGCGGTCGTGTGACCGGAGGGAAAGCTCTTGTCGCTCTCCGTATGCATGCCGACAAGTTGCCAGAACTGATAATAGATGCTGCTCTCGTCGGCATATGGCCTGGCCCGGGCGATAAGCACCTTCAGGCAGCAGTTCGTCACCAGCGCACCGAGCGCAAGGCCGAGACACATGGCCGTTCCAAAACGCCGCGTCGGCCTGTAGAAGGTCAAAAGCAGGCTCAGAAGGATCAGAAAGGCGCCGCCCTTGCCGAGCAGTGAAATAAATTCAAAGAACGGGGTGAAGAAGCCTCCTCCAATCTCGTATAAATGATGGATCGCCGTTGTGATCGCTGCGTCAAAACCGGCAAAGGTGGAGTTAATCCATAGTGCCGAGGCTGTTTCCGTCATGATAAAGGGATCCTTTCACAGATATTGTGACGCTATTTTATCACATGACCCTGCGGCTGTCCACTAAAATGCAACAAATGCAACAGGCGAGAAGGGAAAAACCAATACTGCGTGTTGAGAAACGATGCGGCGGGTGATATAATAAATAAAATAATACTGTGTTTTTAGGGAGTATGTATGGATTCTTTTAAGCTTGTTTCTCCTTATCAGCCGACGGGAGATCAGCCCGCGGCAATCGAGGAGCTTGCTACAGGCGTTCTCAACGGCCTGAATGAGCAGGTGCTGCTCGGTGTGACCGGATCAGGCAAGACCTTCACGATGGCGAATGTTATCGCCCGGGTGAACCGCCCAACGCTTGTCCTGGCGCACAATAAAACACTGGCGGCACAGCTGTGCAGCGAATTCAAGGAGTTCTTTCCGGAAAACGCGGTGGAGTATTTTGTAAGCTATTACGACTATTATCAGCCTGAGGCCTATATTCCCCACACCGATACCTATATTGAGAAGGACGCCTCGACAAACGAGGAGATCGACCGGCTGCGGATCAGCGCCACCTGCTCGCTGCTTGAGCGGCGGGATGTGATCGTGGTTTCCTCTGTCAGCTGTATCTATGGTCTGGGCGAACCGGACGACTTTGCCAACATGACGGTTTCGCTTCGACCCGGACAGAGCTGGGATATGGGTGAATTGATGCGGCGGCTTGTTGAGATCCGCTATGAGCGAAACGACATTGCCTTTGAAAGAAACATGTTCCGTGTGCGCGGTGACACAATTGAGATCTTCCCGGCCTATGCCCACGACAGGGCAATCAGAGTCGAGTTCTTCGGCGATGAGATCGACCGGATCAGCGAGGTAAACGTGGTGAGCGGCGTTCCGATCCGGTATTTGAGCCACGCGGCGATCTACCCGGCCAGCCACTATGTTACCACCAGGGAAAAGCTGGACGCTGCAATTGAGCGGATCCGGAAAGAATGCGACGAGAGAGAGCAGTTTTTCAAGGACCACGACAAGCTGATCGAGGCACAGCGTATTCGCCAGCGCACCGATTATGACATTGAAATGATCCAGGAGCTGGGCTATTGCAGCGGAATCGAAAACTATTCCCGCGTGATATCCAACCGCGCCCCCGGCAGCGCGCCGATGACGCTGATCGACTATTTCCCGAAGGATTTTCTGCTGTTCATTGACGAGAGTCACGTTACAGTCCCGCAGGTGCGGGCCATGTACAACGGTGACCGGGCGAGAAAGGAAAGCCTGGTGGAATACGGCTTCCGCCTCCCGTCCGCCTTCGACAACCGTCCGTTGAAATTTGACGAGTTCAATGAGAAAATCAATCAGGTAATCTATGTCTCCGCCACGCCTGCAGAATATGAGCGCGAGCGGGCAGGACAGATCGCCGAGCAGGTCATCCGCCCCACCGGCCTGCTTGATCCCGAAATCTTCGTCCGGCCGATCGAGGGACAGATCGACGATCTGATCGGAGAGATCAACACCAAGATCGAGAAGCAACAGCGTGTGCTGGTCACAACGCTGACAAAGAAAATGGCGGAGGAGCTTTCGGCATACTTGCTCAACTCCGGCATCCGGTGCCGCTATATGCACAGCGATGTCGGCACGATCGAACGGATGGAGATCATCCGCGACCTTCGTATGGGCGAATTTGACGTTTTGGTGGGCATCAACCTGCTGCGGGAGGGCCTGGATATCCCGGAGGTGGGCCTTGTCGCCATTCTCGACGCGGATAAGGAAGGATTTCTGCGCAGCGAAACAAGCCTGATCCAGACGGTCGGCCGTGCGGCGCGGAATGCCGAGAGCTATGTAATCATGTACGCTGACAGCATCACGCCCGCCATGCGCGCCTGCATTGACGAGACGCAGCGCCGCCGGAAAAAGCAGATGGCTTACAATATTGCGCACGGCATCATTCCCAAGACGATTACGAAGGACGTGCGCGAGCTGCTGGAGATTTCCTCTTCTGCGGCAGTGGGCGGTGCGAAAAAGAGCGGCGTGAAGATGACGGAACGCGAGCGCCGTGATCTTATCGCGGATCTGGAGAACAAGATGCGCAAGGCGGCCCAGATGCTTGAATATGAGATCGCCGCCCAACTGCGTGACGAGATCATTCGGCTGCGTGGAGAGAAGTGAGGAAATGATATGAATTTAATGATCCTTGACGGCAACAGCATCGTGAACCGGGCGTTCTACGGCATCCGCCCGCTGACGGCGCCGGACGGAACGCCCACGAACGCGGTCTATGGTTTTCTGGCGATTCTCAGAAGACTTCTCGATGAGGTGAGGCCAGAGGCCCTGTGTGTTGCCTTCGACCTGAAGGATCCGACCTTTCGCCATCGTGCGTACGCGGGATATAAGGCACAGCGCAAGCCGATGCCGGAGGATCTGGCCGCGCAGATGCCCCTTCTGAAGGAAGTCCTTGACGCGATGGGCATTCGCCGCTATGAGCTTTCCGGCTATGAGGCGGATGATATTTTGGGTACGGCTGCCTCTGTCTGCGAGCGGGAGGGATGGACCTGCACGGTCGTGACGGGAGACAAAGACTCGCTGCAGCTGATCTCCGACAAGACTACGGTCTGCAATGTCAGAACTGTGAAAGGACAGACAGACACGATCTTTTATACCCCGCAGCGCTTTGAAGAGGAATACGGCTTTTCCCCTGAAAAAATGGTAGACCTGAAAGCCCTGATGGGCGACAGTTCCGACAATATCCCCGGCGTTCCGGGCATCGGAGAAAAAACGGCCATGGATCTCGTTCGGCGTTATGGATCGCTTGAAAATATCTATGCCGGACTTGACGGACTCGATATCAAGGAGAGCGTTCGCAAAAAGCTTGCCGAAGGGCGTGAGAGCGCAGAGAGCTCCTTTTGGCTTGCTACGATCTTCCGGGAGGTACCGCTCGCTTTCCGCCCGGAAGAAAACAGCTGGAACGAGAGCTATACGGACGCGCTTTATCCTCTCTTCAAGAGACTGGGGTTTAACAAGTTTATTGAAAAATGGCATGTCGAGCCGGGGGTTGAGACAGCGCAGAGCGATGACGAGGACCGCGAAGCACTCGCGCATGTAGAACTGGCTTCGGAAGAAGAGGCGGAGAGGCTGATCGCCGCGCTTGCAGGCTGCCATAGGCTTGCTCTTGTTCCGCTCGACGGCCTTGACAGCGTGGAGATCTGCGACGGAAAAA
>OCTX012208585.1_pt1 | contig 14173 bp, 8 predicted proteins | sample 1539691 | NCBI WGS metagenome assembly OCTX01 (sample SAMN02144231, study PRJEB22623) | gut metagenome | biome: sheep rumen | host: Ovis aries | place: New Zealand | reverse complement strand
AAATATTATATCAGAATTTGAAAAAGTTAGTGAAGTTATCGAAGCTGTTAGAAGATTCAAAACTGAATCTCAAATCTCAATGTGAACAGCTCTTGAAAAGATTGTAATTTACTGTAATGATGAAGATAGAAAAAGTATAGAACTATTTGAGGATGATGTATTATGAGTAACTAAAGCTGATACAATCGAATGGAAAGCATGAGATTTGACTGTAGATTGTATAATTAAACCAGAAGAAAAATCTGAGTAGTAAATTCTTACACAAAAAAGCGGACTGAAACAGTTCGCTTTTTTCATTAAAGATTTTTAATTAAAGAATCTCGCTAATATCTGTCACGATACGATCAATCATCCCATATTTGACAGCCATCTGAGCCGAAAGATACCAGTCAGGATTCATATTCTTCTTGAGAATCTTGGATGGAATTTTCGTTCTTTTCTGGAAAGATTTGATCATCTCATCCACGCGCTCCTTATAGTTTCGCTGGGAACTTTCGGTCTCCTCATAGCTTCCAAAGTTACCTCCAGAGCCACGATGAACAAGCATTCTTGAATTAGCCAAAGCCAATCGTTCATGACAGTGAACTAACAAAAATGCTGCAGCAGAATAAGCCATACCCATGTTGATGCCTATCACTTTAGTTTTAGATAACTTTATTACATCCGCCAATGTTTCATAAGCCAGCATCCAACCACCATGTGAATTGAACTTAATCTTAATTGGCTTAGCCTCATAATTCAAGATAACATTGCTAGGAATTTTTAAGTCACTAAGAAGTGAAAATAAAGATGTAAGCACTGGGTACTTTACCACAAGTTCTTTAAATTTTTCCTGCCATTCTTCTTGAGATTCGACTCCAATCAACCCAAACAAAACACCGATAGATTGATCTATTTTAAGAAGAGCTTCAATTTCTGCCTTCAAATCGAGAACTTGTCTGTCCATACGATTCCAATTTTCAATCATCTTCGCATAAACGAAACAACGTTGATCTATCCCTTCATTTATCACTATAATACGATTTTTGTAATCAATATTATAAAGATCAGCAGAGATAGATGCAAAAGGACTTTTTTGACCGAGATTAACTACCGAGGTTGTATTTTCATCCTCATCATCATCGTCATCCACAGCAGGATAGCCAAATTTTAAGATTGGCTTACAAGGAATCTCTAGTTTTAAAAAACTAGTTTCCTCATCTGGAATCTTTACATTTTTTTTCATTTTTTAATTTGTATTTTTCGTTATTAATATTTTTATTATCCATACAATAATAAAAGAATAGACGAAAATGTCAAGTCAAGTTTTACAAACTTTATCAATTATTTCAAAATCATAATTTTTCTTCAGACTTTTTGGTTTTCTCTTTTATATAATTCATCAATAACCTCTAAATTCCACTTCAATTTTTCACATAATAATGTAATCAAATCCTGAATTATATTTTCATGACCAATATAAACCGGAATCGTAAATACCATTACAGGTCTTTTCTCATCATGTTGGTCATAGAAATCTGCGATAGTCTGAATAAACTGTAAATACAAATTTTTTACCCAACGCTGATATTCATAAACTTGCTCAGCTGTAGTAGACTGCTTAATAATTGGTCAAAGCCATCACTCAGTTACTATCAAAGTTTCATGATCGAGCAATGGAGCGAATAGTTTTTCATCTAATGGTTTAGAAATATCTTGATCAAAAAAATCAAAAATCTGATTATGAAAATTTCTATTATTCTTCCACCATTCTTGATTTCTGAGTGCAAATCAAAGTTTGATATCTGAACCTATAAAATCATATCACAAATAATTTGCTATAATTCACGTAGTTCCAGTCCCACAGAATGGGTCATAGATTAATTTAAATCTTTTATTTTCAGCATGAGATAAAGCAATATTTATCATTGTGTGAGTAAGTTTTGCAGGCATCATTCACATCTGCATGCTACGTCAAGGTTTATCAAAATCTGCCAATTCGTAAAGTTTAATATTCTGATATCATAGCACAACTCACCATTCTGCTCAGATTTTGATTAGTTCAATTCATTTCTTTTTTACATCAATATCCGTATGCAATAGTCAAACTTCTTTATATCTTTTTAATCATAATTGTTTTTTAAATTTAATTGCATGATTTTTATCCTCCATTCACAATATCTTCTTGTCTCAAATGTAACCTTGAATTTCAGAAATTGAGATTATTTTTCACCATTTTACAAGTGAAGCTAAAGATTGAATTTTATCCTCTTTTTTTGTATCAAAAACTATCAAATGCTTTCAGAATTTTTTGATATCTTTTGCATCAATTAATTTTAATTCTGCTAATGTAATTTCTGGAAAATTCCCTACTACTGCGAAATACATTTTTGTCTCATAACCAAAATAAATATTACTTAAACTCCTTTTCCAAAAATTCAGATAATCATTCCTTATCAAAGCAACAAACAAAACTTCATTTATTTACTCTATAATATTTTTTTAACTTAGTTTTTTCAAGTAATCTCTCTAACGATGATATATCTCATACATAGTCTATAATATAAAGTTTTCATCCTGGTTTTAATAATCTTTGCGCTTCTTGTAAAAAATCACCTATATCTAATAGAGATTTACTATAAATATGTCACAGAGTATGTCAAATAATGACAAAATCCTGACTATTTGTGTCAACTCACTGAATATTATCTCATGATGAAGGATTAAGAACTAATCAATATTTACCTTGATTCTCTTCCCAGTTTTTTAAATGTTCCATCAAAATTTTACGTCTACGTATATACTCTCTCATGCTTGATTGACAATCATTATACCACTGCAAAGTTCATTTTGCTTCTAATATCTTAGCATCATCCTTACTTTTTGAAATAATCTCTACAATCTCCTTTTTCATTCTCTCAATTCTATTCTCGAATTTTCATCTTATTTTACTTCACATCCATTCAATATTTTCCTTTAATTTACAATCTATTCAATCCTGATCCGCAAACATTGGATCCACAATTGTCACGTTTGCTCAAGCTTTAGCTGCGTCCATTTCAAAAATTCCAAATCATCATCCAATACTCGTTATCTTCTTACCTTTCAGATTTTCTGATTTTAAATCCATAAAATCCAAAAAATTATCAGTTACCCAATTTGGACAAATACTTTTTACATCAACATATGACTCTGGATATCTTTCCATATTCATTTAAAATTATCATTCTGCTAAAAAGCTTCTCTTCCAATCCTCCAAAATACGCTCGAGATAGACAATATTATGCAATCAAAGTAATGCTCATCATAAAACCTCTTTTTCACGTAATAAATGATGGAAATATGCTTTAGTCAGATATTTACATGCATAACAGTCACAATTACTAGTCAATGGAGAAAAATCTTTCGCATATTTCGCATTTGTAATTTTAATGTTTCACTCATCTGAAAATATAATTCCATGCCTTCATAATCTAGTCGCACTTACACAGTCAAACATGTCTATTCATTGCTCAATTGCGAAACGAAAATCTGCAGGAGTTCACACTCACATCAAATATCTAGGTTTATCGTTTGGTAATTTTGGTGCAGTATATTGAATCACTTCTTCAACTTTCGCCCTTTCTTCTCAAACACTCACTCCCCCAATAGCTATTCCATCTCGTGCATATTGAGACAAAAACTCAAGTGACTCCTGACGTAAATCTAAATATGTTCCTCACTGAACAATTGGAAACAAGACTCCCCTTGTTTCATCATATTTTGGTCTAAAATGCTCAAAAGCTCTTTTCGCCCAACGATGTGTCATCTGCATTTGTCTAGCAGTACGCTTTTTATCTGCGTCTCAAGGAGAACACACATCTAAGACCATCATAATATCAGAACCAAAATCTGACTGAATATCTACCACTTTTTCAGGAGAAAAAAAATGTTTACTTCAATCATGAGGAGACGAAAACTTAACTCATTCCTCAGTCAACTTCATTCTCACATTATGAGAAAATCATTTATCATCCTTCTTTCCAAGTCATAAACTAAAGACTTGAAAGCCTCCACTATCTGTGAGAATCAATCAATCATTCCAATTTTCAAATTTATGTAATCATCCAGCAGCTTTGATTAATTCATTTCATGGACGTAAGTATAGATGAAAAGTATTTGCAAGAATTAATTTTATAGGTTCGATATGAGTTCAAATATAATGAGAATCACGAAGCAAATCTAGAATTATTCATTTTATCGTTGCCTTAGTTCCAACAGGCATAAAAATAGGAGTCTGAATTTTTACTCCATTTAGCTCAATTTCTCCAACTCTTGCATTTCCCCTTTGTTTAAGTATATTGAACTTTAGTTTATTATGCATTGATTTTAAATAAGATAAACTGCGATTACTATAAAGAAAACCCTTAAATAAGCAATCGATTTTAGTTGTTGTATTCAAGATAAATGCTAGAAGAAATCAAAAAACTAATCTATAGTAAATATAAACCAGAAGATAAAATCTGACTCTTCTTTTCTCTTTTTGATGATAAATGAAAATTATTAATTTCAAACTGAGTTTTAACTACAGATAAGACATTGGAGGAAATGGTAAATTTATTATACAATTGAATATTAAAGAAACAAGAATCTAAGACTAAACATATCATCATTGATATAGTTAATAATATTATTGAACAAAAAGACATAAATACATTTCTAAATATGGATCCAAAAACCAATTGAGTATTACTTGTCGAAACCACATGAGAAAAAACATGAATAATCCTACCAAATACAAAATGAATTACTTCAATGAAACAAGCAGTCGCCTGAATCAAATCAAAATATCAACTGCAATGAGATGTAACTATCTCTACATTCACAGTTGATGAATTAATTTTGGATAAATAAATTTATTCTTTACCAAAAGATTTCAAAACATCATAATTTCATTCTCCTTCAACATTTGAATATCATTTTGGAGAATCTACATTTTCCATAATTTGAAAATGCAAATGCTCTTCCCAATCTCAATTATCTTTACTAAAAGGAGCTCAAACTCTACCAATCATATCTCAAGTCTTAATATCATCTCCCACTTTTGGCAATTTTTCTGGTCCAAGATGTGCATACATTGAATAGAATTTCGTTATTCAATCTGGCATAGAATGTTCAACAATAACTCTATGTCAAAGTCATCAATCCAATCATGAAGCAACAACTTTTCAATTATAAATAGACCTTACCTCAAATCACGCCTTTACATTATAATCCACTCATAAATGATATTGCTCATTTTTATAACTTCTATTATCTGAAGGCAATATAAATCACTTTTTAATTAGATTCCTATATGCCTTTAATTCATATATTCTCTTATCTTTTGCATTACCTTCTAATATGCTTTTCTTTACATCTGCCTTTCATTCTTCTTCTGCTCACTTTACCAACATTTCTACCAAATCTTTAAAAGGAACTATATTATCAATTCCAGGTATTGGCTCTGAACAATTATCTCTAATAAATTCTTGAACTTTTTCATGTTTATCAACATTTTCAAATAATTTAGATTTCAGGTCTTCTGCCCTATTTTGAGCATCTTCTTTTGCTAAATTTTTTTCTTCTGTAATTCTAGTCATTTGTTCTTCATAATTATTTTCATCAAAAGATACTCAAAAATCTTCAGGCGATTTATGATTTCTATTTTCCAGATTTCTATCTGCTCTTTCCATGAGTAAATTTTAATATAAATCTACTAAAATTATACACACAAACAAAAATAATGCAAAAATTTGATTATTTTTTGCTCAATAACAATTATTTTTCAAAAAAAGGACCCATAATCGTGAGTCCCTTTTTATTTTAAGTTTTTACTCTCATTAACATCAACCATGCCCATTTTCTCAACTCCCATCTATCTTCAGGATTGTCTATCTGGGTCATAATTCATTCTCTATTAAGAGCTCATAGATGCCTCGTATAATATAGTTTAGTTGCTGTCGCATCTACTACGTCATATTTATCTCACCATAGCAATCTTGATAAGATTGTTCAGAATTCAGCCCTATCAAGTATTTTGTTTGGTAAGAAGTTTTGCATTCTAATTCACATCACTCATAATGCACAAGATTTTTCTGCATACATTTTCGCATTTGGTTTCCACCAATCTCTTTCTGGATCTCACCATTTACAATATGAAGGTATCGGTGGAACTTTCCTTCCAAGTACATTCTCTGTAAACCTTACTACTAATTCTGCCATATCTCACCTAGGTATATATCCATCTGGATCAGAATCTTTTCGTGCTGTATCTATAATTCATTTACTACGTGCCCACATATACCCAATCAATACTTCCATGTTATTTCTATTTTTATCTACTGTCTCTGCTGTTTTATCTTTTGCTGCTCCATGCTCTCATGAAGGTTCATCTGGTGAATCTGGCGAATCCGTAGAATCTGATGAATCTCATCATCCTCATCCACCTCATCATCTTCATCATCATCCACTCCATCATCCACCACCACTTACTTCTTTCCATATGGCCTTAACTACAATATCATCTCAAGTTATAGTCTCTGGAGGTTCAGGCTCCCATCATACAAACTCATATCACGTTTTAGTTGGTTTTTCTGGATATGGAACTGGATCTCCATAATTACCTGTGAACGTAGGTATCTCAGTTCATCAATCTGTATTAAATGTAACTGAATGCTCTCCATAATCCCATTTACTTATTATCTCTAGATTATGAGCTGGCATTGTTGATGCATATGTATACTCATCATCTCCATCAAACCATCATAAGAATGTATTTCATGTCCATTCAGGATCTGCAGGCAATATAAGAGAATCTCCGTATTTAACTCATGTATCAACTGGAATCTTACCTCTATCATTTACAATCAGATTATACATATTTCTTGTGTAATAATACTGCACTATTCAACCAGAAATAACAGCATTTCCTGTCCTCAATGTAAATCATGTATATTCATTTCATGTCTCTATTACGACAGAACCAGATGCAGCCGTTCCTTCTCATGTCTCTACTACATCACATCATGTTCATGCTATATTTTCTAGACAATACTCAATTGTATAAGAGATTTCTTCAGCTCGCTGTGCATACAATCGTACTTCTCCTCAATTTTCTGTAGTCAAATTAAATACTTCTGCTCAATCAGCAAAACCTGTTCATGTTCATCACGGTTCAGTATTCCATCAATTGAAAACAGCTCAATCCTTCACAAGTGTATTTAGAGGTAAATACACTCATGTTTTATCATAAGTCATTTCCAAATTATCCATAGCTCAATATCCTCCATTTACATCAAAACGTATTGTATATGTATTTGGTTCTGTTACAGCATATAGATATACATCATGCTTAGGCATGATAAAGCTGAATATACTATTAACCAGATTAGATCCTATCAACTCATCATAATTTTGAGCAAACGAAAAATATGTGAGCATAGATGCTCCTATCAACCCTCCAATTACAAATGCCATCGAACTAAGAAATTTCTTCCCTCTAAACATCCGACAATGGAGTATAAAAATATGTAAAAAGACCGCTTCTGGTTTTGTTTTTTTATTTTCACATACAGCTCACACATACTACTTATAAACATATTCTTTTCATAGTCAATACTTATTTTTTAAAAAAATTCTGTTCTAAAAAATAGAGAGAGTCTCCACTCTCTCTATCTTATATTTAGTATATTAAACTTCTACTATGGTTCTGGTGTCGATGGTGTTGACACTACGAAACCTGATCATCTCTTCTGCCATTCTTTGAAGTGGTATCATGATTTAACTACTGCACTTACATTTACTGTATCTCAGAATCTATAATCACCTGCTCCACTCAATGATAATACATTCGCATCTCCACTCAAGTATACATGGTACATGCTTCTATCGTAGTAGATATGGATTTCTGTAGTTCCATGTCTATCGATTGTCACTGTAGTTACAGAAGTTCATGCAGGTCCGCTCTCAGTTCATCCTGTGTATCCAACTCCAGCTCCAAATCCTGTAAATTCTTTAGCTAAGTTAGCAACTGTAAGTTGTGCATCAGAAGTTCAATTGAATGTTCCTGAATTTGCTAATGTATATCCGCTTCCCAAGTTCTTAGTATAATGGAATACCTTATATTCTGTTGTTGTCTTAGGTGTCCAAGTAGCTGTTAATGTTACATTTCCTCCACTAGTTGTAGTCAAATTTTTAAACTCAGTTCCAGATGTTGGACTAACTAATGAATTTCCATCTACTGTTGCCGTTGAATCAGCTCAGCTAACTGTCCATCATGCAAAGTCATATCATGTCTTGCTTGGATTATCAATATGTCCTGTCTGATCATATACAAAATCATCTCTAGTTTCATTAGCATGCTCTTCATCATCGTAATCAATTGTTACACTATAGTTATTTGCATCACATGATAGTCCATTAGGATTTGCTGTGTATCATGTATCACATTCATAAACTGCATAGTATTTTCTATTTCATACTGATCCTTTTTTAATCTTTACAGGTTGCGTTGTTCAAGATAACTGCTCTCAATCAATTACTCATCCTGTCCATCATTTGAATTGACTATGAGGTCTTGATGCTTGATTCAATATTATATCCTCAGATTCTACGTTATATGATGTTGGATTAGCTACTCCCACTGTTCATGAATACAATTCATATTCAATAGTATAATTATCTCTTGTCACTTCTGGAGTAATTGTTACGCTGTTAGCTGGCATCTGGAATGTAGCTCCATCAGGATCACCTGGAGTTGTATCAGTTACTGTAACAGTATTTCCACTAGCATCTTTTACTGTCCAATTTACCCATGTATATCCTGGCTCTACTGTAGCACTAAGATTTACTGTATCTTCATATTTAAATGGTGAAGTTCCAGAGTTTTTTCCATTCGCTGATGATGCAGTAACTCATGTCTTACTATTTATTGTTCATGCATACTCTAATCTGTTATAATAGATATTAACTACTGTTGAACCATCTGGTTCAATATTTTTCTTATAACTATCTAAGCTTCCACTAAGTTCAAATCATGCATCATCTCTTCCTGTAAGAGGTGTTTGTGTATTTGTTGTTCCGTACTTATATCCTGTTTCAATGTAGATAGTATAATTTCAATTTAGATCTTCTTGTATATGATTAACTAGATATTTTGTATTAGTATCCGCTTCACAAATTTCGTTTGTAGTACCTGTATTTTCTAGATGGTATCAAGTCACACAGCTCCATACAGCACTATATTCTCTATCTCCAGTACTTCAATGTGCAACTTTTTCATCCTTATCAGGTGAATTATTTCCTTCTCCATTTACTCATCCAGTCCATCATAAGAATGTACTATGATCTCTTGTTAGAGAAGCACCTAATGGAATATCTTCATCCTCTACAGTATATGTAGTTCTATCTGTGGCTCCAGCTCCTCATCTAGGATTAACTTTAAGTTGATAAACGATTGCTGTTGCATAAGCTTCCTTTGTAATAGGTTCTGCTGGCATTTTAAATGAAGAAGATGTATCTTCGTATCCACTCCATGTTCCTGTTTGGTATCAATTTTTAAGCTTGAAGCTCAAAGTTACCTGATCATCAAATTTGAAAGAATAGTCGTCTGATCCACTATTTGTACCTCCACTACTATAAGAAGTTGAATCTACAGTTACTGTCTCTACTCATGTACCTGCTATCAATGTCAATTTATGGGATTGTCTAGGATAGCTATACGTAAATACTGTAGTTCCATTAGCATTTATAATCTGTCCTGTTTCAGCTGGAGTATCAAATCATGTATATTCATTAGTTTTTCAAGTCATATATTGATCTGCTACATAAGTTCCTGTATTTGTTTCTATTGGGTTTGCTGGATAAGATCCATCCAAATCTTGTAAGAAATGCTTGATTGTATAAAGCACCTCATCTGCACTCCATCTAGCCGCAAAGTTTACTGTTCCTGTATCTGAACGCAGATTTCTAAACTGCTCTGCCATTACTTCATTTTCTGTAGCAGCCGTACCAGTTACTCCATCAATCACATGTGTTCCTAACATATCTGTGATGTCCCAACCTGAGAATGTATATCATGTTCTGGATGGATTGTTAATTATCACATCTTTATCATATTCTCATGTTGCTGGATGTTTAGTACCAAATTGTGCCCTACTTGATCCACTTCAATCATTTAAGTTATAATGGATGTTATAATAGTTAGCAATCCATTGAGCATAGATATGTACATGTCCACTTTCTTCAGTAGTCCAGTTAAATACCTTTGCTCCATCAGCATGACCCGTTCATCCTCCGCCTTCAGTCTCATTCCATTCTTGGAATGTATATCATTCTTTTACATAGGCATTTGGCTTCAATTCTCATTCAGTATCATAAGTATACTCACTTCCGGTCATAACTCATGAAGTTTCACCATGACCATGATAATCTACATAATACTTGTTTGCTTCAGTCACCGCATAAAGCCATACATCATGCGCTGGCATATTAAAACTAAATCTTTGCGCCTCTCTACCAAGTGGAAAATTAATGTTATCAAATCCACTGTAATGAGGTGCAGCTTGTGCATAAGTCATTGACGTTAGCAAATTGGTCGCCCCCAATATTGCTATTGCTGTTACGCTGATAAACTTCCTAAAGTTGGACATTTTTAATAAGAAATAAATTAAAATATCATTTACAGCGTTAATTATAATCAGAAATTTTTTTCTGTCAAATTTTTGGGGACTTTTTTAGTATATTTTTTTGTGGTTATGAACTAGCATTTTCAAAAAACCGCCACACCAAATCATAAAAAAATATAAATATGTATAAAAAAAGCAAACAAAACTCAAAAATTTTTACTATATTTTTATTATATAATACTATATAATACTATATATATAATAAATCTGATTAAAAAACAGGGAAGAATCTAAATATTCCTCCCTGTTTATCTGATATTATTTTGCGTTTCATCATGTTTCATTATCTTCTGATCCTCTCCTTGTTGTCTCCTCTCTATCCCATCTTACGAAATGGTATCATGGTTTAGGTACTGCATTTACTGGTACTTCACTTCCACATTCTCGTACTGCTTCAGTCGTTTCTTGTCCATCTATTTCTAGACGTTGAATTCCTGAATCTCCACTTAAATGTACTGTATAATTATTTCTAGTATAGTATAGATATATCTTTGTACTTCCATCTCACTTAATTACCGCTTCTGTTACTATCTCTCATGGTCAATCTTCTGTTCATGTTAAGCTTCATTTATCATAATGTGCACATGGATACTGACTCTCTTTAGATAGAGATGATAATGTTAATACACCATCCGTTCTTCAATGTCATGTCTCTGTTTCAGCTAATTGATATGTACCTGATCATACTCTCTTTACATAATGATATACTACATACTGCGTATTTGTATTCGCTGTAGCTGTTGGTGAGAACGTTTTGCTTTCTGTAATTGCATTCCATATCTGTGGATTAGCTTCGCTAGTATCTGTATGTGTATATCCATCCTTAGCTACTGCATACACATAGATATCTGATCAGGCTTTTACTACTCTGCTTGCTGTAGATTGTGTATTACTATATCCACCTGCTCCATTTATCTTATAATATATCATATCTATTCATGTATTAATAATCATATTCAATGTATATCTCTCTCTATCAAACCATGTATAGTATGTACTATTTCCATTCAATGTTGTAGTTGCTGATGTATTTGGTGTATTTGTACTATTACTTGTTGAATATCATCTATATGTCTGAGTTGAAGCATTCTCTGGTATAGTATATATACTAGATAGTGTTAATGGTGTAGCTTTTGGTGCTATATAAGTTCCACTACTTGCGATATCATAATTAGTTGTGTTATAACTTCAGCTTGTTCATGTTATCTTCTCCAACATATTATATACTACATAACTATTGTATGTCTTTGATCCGCTAACTACATTTCCTGCTGCATCTTTACAATACATATAGTATGTTCATGCTGATGTAATATCTATTCATGTTGTGAAACTTGTATTACTTGAGATTGTTGTATATGTTGGTGTAGAGCTATTTCAAATATAATACTGAGTAATTCATACTGAATCTGAACATACTCATGTCAATCTTTGAGTTGTAGATTTTTGAGCATCTGTTGTAGTTAATGTAATTTGTGGTTTTCATTTATCTATATTACTTACCTCTATACTACAACTTCATACATTATCTGCAGCATCCTTTACATATCATGTGTATCTTCCATTTTCACCTACAACTTTTATCTTATTAGTATTAAATACATTTCCATTCCAACTATATCATTCATCAATCTGATTCAATTCTACATCATAATTCAATGTTAATGTTATATCTTCATTTGTCCAAGATGTCGTATTCGGAGTTATACCACATGTTGGAATAGTATTATCTACAATTACTTCTGATGTCCATTCAAGATTTATATTTGGATTTCATGCACTATCTGTAAATGATCATGCTGGCACTACTATTTTCAATTCTCCATCTCCTGTTAAATTTCTCAATGTTAATACATATTTATATGTTCATCATAATTGTGTATCATATACTAATGTCTTCGTTGGCTGTTTTTCTACTCATCATACATAAACATGTACATCGCTAGCATCAAAATCTGATGTATTGATTCATTTTCATTCTGTAACATTCAATGGAATCTCAACAGTATCTCCTGAATTTACATAACCTGATGTAGCTGCTCAGTGTTCAGGATTTACTTCTGGACCTGTAGTATCGATATTCTTCCATGTTACTACTACATCCTTAGTCGTATCTCCATCTGTTAATGTAATTGTACATGTGTCATCTCATTCATAATTATTATCTGGTGTGTATGTAACATTATCTCCATTCATTCTACATGATCAATGAGTTGCGTCTGACTTTAACTGTGCGGTTATTGTTTCACAAGTTCATGCTGTTGCATTACTTCATGTCTTCCAACTTACTGTCTTAGCACTATTTCCTACACTGGCATGACCTACAAAATCATCCGCATTTAATACCACATCTGTCCATGTAAATGTTACATTCCTTGATGTTGTAGCATTCAACAACGCATCTCTTACCTGTACCGCTACTGTCTGTGTTCATGTTCAGTTTCTGTACAAACTATATGTTGCACTTCATCCGTATGTTCATGCCCAACTATATGATGTTGCATGCAATCATACTCATGTATCGTTCGCTGCACTTATCTCTGCTATTCATGTACTACATTCTGCTACACTTACATTTTCTATACTATATGTTGGCGCTGTGCGATCTATCTTATTCACTACCGCACTTCCACTATATGTCGTATTTCCATTTCCATCTACTGCTTTGAAACATACATATGTTCCACTATCACTTTCTGCTTCAAATTTTATCTGTGTTCCCGCTGTGTAGCTCTTTGTCGCTACGTTACATGTTGCACTTCTTCCTGTACTGTAATACATCGTTACATTCGTTGCATCACTACTTGTCGCACTTACCACCTTTCATGTTGCCCACGCAGTACTTGGTTGGGCTATTGTTATCGTTGGTCCATCCGTATCTACTGTAAAATTATATGTCGCACTCTTCGTTGTATCTCCATCACTGAATTCTATTGTACAACTTCATGCTACATTATCTTTATTATTTGCTGGTGCGATTGTTAATTTATTTCCATTCAATGTACATGTCGCATTACTACTATTCGTTACCCTTGGCGTTATCGTCTCACAACTTCATGCGTGCGCTCCTAAATCACTTACTACATTATTTACTATCTTATTTCATGTTATTACTCATAAGCTCTTACTTGTTGCATTCAATGTTAATGCTACGTCTGTCCATGTAAATGTTACGTTCTTAGATGTATAATTTCATAATTCATCTCTCACTCTTATATTTACTGTTTGACTTCAAATATTTCCGCTATATATACCATAACTTGTACTACTTATATAAGTACTTCATCCATCCCAACTATATGCTGAACTATGTAATTCTGCACATCATACCTGCTCTATATTTATTATATTTGCCGTTCACGTTGTACATTCTGCCACACTTGGGTTGTTTACACTATATGTTGGTCATGCATTATCATATGTCCATGTTAGCTCATTACTTGCTGTGTTATTATTTCATGCTCCATCTGTCGCTGTGTTCGCTCCTA
>OCTX012067101.1_pt1 | contig 14173 bp, 9 predicted proteins | sample 1539691 | NCBI WGS metagenome assembly OCTX01 (sample SAMN02144231, study PRJEB22623) | gut metagenome | biome: sheep rumen | host: Ovis aries | place: New Zealand | reverse complement strand
CTCGTCCCATTCCATTCCCTCGAATATCTTCTCTACATCCTGCTGATGATTCTCGCTGCTGAAACCGATCTGTGCGCTGACCAGGCCCCCGGTTTCTTTGAGATCCATCAATCCATAGAAGAGCTGGGTCGGCTGAAGTCCTTTGGCGGGGATACATGCGCCCCCTAAGCAGATATAATCTTCATTGACGATATAGGCTTTGCTGTCTACAAATTCGATTCCGTTGAGCAGTTCTTTGAAGAGCTTGTCCGCACTCTTTTTATCTTCTTCCATGATAAAATCGCTGCTGATTTTAACGTATTTGTTCCCGTCGGTTTGCGGTATGAGGAGGGTTTTGCGCCAGTAGGGCATCGTCTCCATGTCTTCTTCGGCGTGTCCATCGTCGTATTTGTCATACCAGAAGCAATCTCTGCCGTCGATGGTCTTTTTTCCTGAGTCTTTTAACACATAGTGGTCTTCGTGGTATTCCTCCGCTTCGCGGACTTCTTTCCAGTAGGCTTCCAAGCCTTCCTCCGCTTCACCACCGGAGATGTCCAGATCTATCAGCTCCTCTCCGTCCCCAAGCTGATCGGCATTGAACATATAGGTCCACTGCGTCTCAGGCACCGCATAACTGACCCCATAGATCTCGTGTCCTTCCGCGGGAATCGACTCCTTGTCCACTCCCTGCGGAGCGGTCTCCTGCCCGCCGCAGCCAGTCAGTGCGATCGCTGCCGTAAGCATAACGGCCGCAAACGATAGTGCTGCAAGTGTTTTCTTCATGATCTCTGTCCCTCCTCCCATATTGGTGCTTTTGCATCTTCACTGAACGATTTTCGCATTGCGCCGGCGGCTTAATCAACCAAAAGCTCCGCTGTGACGTAGGCGTTCATGATCACATATCGTCCTTCCGCGAGGTCTTCCAGGTCGAACCGCTCCCTGCTGACGACGGTCGGAAGTGTTCCCAGGCCTGTCTGAAGATCCGCGATGATGAAGTCGAAAGGCTCGCCGCCAACGTTCATCCGCACGTCCCTGAACCCCTTCACGATGCCTACGATTGTCGAGAAAGGCATGTCCTTCGTCCGCATGGAGGGACATGTGAAACTGTCCAGCACGCCACAGAAGCCCATGGGATCGCCTTCTCCTTCAACTTTATCTCCGAATACACATCTGTTGAGTTCATCAAGACTGCCGAAGAGGTCGAAGTTGAACGGGAAAGCGGATAAGGCCGCATTGACGGTCTTTCCTTCCAGTTCGTCGCTTCCGGCAAACCGGTTCGCTGCCTCTGCAACAAAATGATGATCAGCCTCGCATTCCGCTGCGATGTAGTTTCTGTTCCAGTCCGCGTAATTTCCGAACTCCTTTTCCAGTTTCAGCGTGATACTTTCATATCCGCAGAGCGCCATGTCCACATCCAAAATGGCTGTCTCGGGCGCGCCTTCCTCGCCCGGCTGTTTCGCCAACGTATAGATGATCTTCCCGAAGGCGCCGCCGCCCAGCTCGTCTTCCAGCGGTGTTTCACAGTGCCATACCTTCCCGTCTCCGGAACGACCCGTCTCCGGCATTGGCGCCTGCGCCTGCTCAAATACCCACGTGAAGAAAGCATTGATCTTGGCATCGTCTTCTGTTATTGAGAATAGTTTGATTGACATATTTGGTCTCCTTCATTTGTATCATGTTTGTATTATATTCCTCACTGGCCCTGAAAAACACAGCAGCGGAAAATATAAGGTAGTAATTTAATCATATATTATTACGAATGCACGCGCCCCGGCGCAGGCGGTGTCCAGCGCCGGGGCGGGGTGGTGAACCAGTCTATGGATGGTTACTGCTATCACTGATCGCCTTTTTATTTGCTTTCATTTTCTAGTTCTGCTCTGATATCCTGGCCTTTATAGTAATATCTTTTCGCTTCTTCCAGATTATCTTTTGTGCCTTCAATGTATGCTAAGCGGTCATAAAAATTTGCGGTCAACTGCTTTATTTCTTTGGCCTCTTTGGTCATGTAATCCTGTGTCAGATTTGCTGCCACTTCTAGCCCTTCACGGAATGCTTTTTCAGCTTCAGGTAATTTCCCACGGTCTAGTAATACTATTCCGAGATTATAATTGGCTGATGCGAAATCTAATTTTGGCAATTGTGTTTCTCCACTCACCTCCATCTGTCTTGAAAGAACTTCAATCAACTTTCGGCACGTCTCTTCTGCTTCCTCCAAATCCCCTTTGTTTCTTACCATACTACCTAAAAGAGAGAGCGATTCAATGTACTGATTCTTTGTTTCTGCTACTTCACTTACCTCGTTAATTTCACCAAGAACCTCTACTTCTTTTCGTAACCAAGCAATTGACCCCTCCAAGTTTTCCTTTTCCAATTCGATGTCAGATAATCCTCTATAACTTTTTGCCAAATGCCCCTTTATATCTACGGCTTCACTAAACTCAGACAGCTCTGTGAGAGCCTTCTCACAACTTAAATACCAATGCTCTGCGTCAGCAAGTTTACCTTGCGCAAATGCCACAGCACCTATGTTGCCGTATCCGGTGGCGAGGGCGGTCTTTGATTCCATGCTCTCGTTCTCTGTATCCAGTTCTTCATATATTTCTGCTGCCTTTTGGAACCACTCCTCTGCTTTTTCAAAGTTTCTGGACTCATAGTGAATTGTTCCTAATCTTGAGCAGCACACTGCAAGACTATTCTTTGCCTGTGATGGTTTGTTCGCACGAGCAAGTTCTTTAAGTATTTCTAGTGCTTTTAAACACCATGTTTCTGCCTCTTCCAGCATATTGCGGTCTTTTCTACAGTCCCCAACCCGAATATAGTTCAGAGCCAAATCCCACTTCGTTTCCGCAGTCTCCTTCTCCTGCACTAATGCTTCACTGAATAATAACGCCCTTTTGTACCAATCTTCTGCATCTTCTGTTTTTCCATTGCTTCTGACGATATCACCCAAGCGACAGTAACCGATGGACAGATTTCGTTTGCCGATTTCCGTCTCGTATCCCGGCGCTAATCTCTCATCTATCAGCAGCGCCCTTTTGTACCAATCCTCGGCTCCACTAAGGTCCCCTCTGGCTTCCGCAACGTCTCCTAAACGAGCATAGATAACAGATAGTTCAGCCTCGCGCTTTTCTTTGCTATAATAAGGTATGGTTTCTTGATAAGCGCTTTCTGCTTTCTCCAAGTTTTTATTTTCTCTGTATTCATCACCTAGCCCCATCAGTTCCTCACATAACAAATCTTCATCGCCCCCTGACCGCAGTTTTTCTACTTTTCGTTCTCTCCACTCAATAGATTTGTTATAGTCACGCTTCACGCCGATGCCGTCATGATACATGACCGCCATTTGAGACATGGCTTCCGGAATACCCGCTTCAGCTGCACCTTCTATCAATTTCACGGCGCGTTCCGGTTCTTTCTCCACATCGATTCCATTCAGATATGCGAGACCGATTAAAAAGTTATGCTCCTGCGATCCTTCGTTTTCGCGAATCGCAATCTTCTTCAGGGTGTCAAGGAAAGCATCAGTGAATGCCACTCCTTCTTTCCCCGAGATCACGTCTGGGATCTGCTTAAACTGTCTCTTTAATTCTTCATCGTCGGTGTCCTCCATTTCCACTGGCAAGATTGGATACGGAGCCGGTTCTTCTTTTGCCATTGGAAACTCTTCGGTTTTTACATAGTTTTCTTCCCTAATCAGATTTGGGGTGACGATCATTGTGAACAAATCGCTCTTTTCCATAGCATCACGTATCGCCTCTCGGAAATTTTCCCCAGGAACAAGGTATTCATCATACCAAATTGCGAAGTTTCTGTACCCCGGGACGCGATGGATCATGCGCATCAGATCAAGCGCATACTTGCGGTCTTTCTTTCTGTAACTCATGAATATATACGCATCAAAAGCATTCTGAATCTGTTCAATCATCTCGTCGCCGACCAGAACACTTTCCAAAAAACGTTTCAGCTTCTCCTCATATGGAATCGCTGTAGAATCTGTTTGCACCGGCTGCAGAAAATGCCAATCCTGGAACTTTTGGGCATATAGTTCTTCCAGTCCTGCCTCCATCATCAGCGGAAGAACAGGGATTCCGTTTTGTTTTGCGTATGGAAACTCCACATCCATTGCTGCATTGGGACGCAGCAGAAGATTCGAAGTCACAGGGATCACGATCAGATTCATTTCCTCGAAAAGCACCTCCCGCATTTCCTGTTCTGATGCAAATTCCTCGCTTGGATCCTCCTTGAACCAAATCGCTACATTTTGACAACTCAAAATATCTTCCTTGATGTTTTCGAAATACTTGACATCGTCCGGATGGCAGGTGAAAAATACCTTTTGTTTTCCTTTTGGGTCTTCTTTTGGTAAATAGTTCAGTTTCATTGTTGATGTTCCTTTCTATTTCACAATGGTAAGCTTTATTGTATTTAATAATTTTTTCGCGCCGCTCACTTGTGTTGATCGTTCTACTGGAAGAGATTCTTAAAGAACTGATAGATTTTGTGCAGAATCCCGAAAAGGACGCCGTGTGGATGGTAGTTTCCCTCTTGGCCATGATTATCAATTATTATCGTTGAACCGGAGGTGTTTACTTCTGCATCAACCTCTTCCACACCAAATAATGATTTCGCTTGCAGGTTGGATACTTGGCCTTGTGTGTTTAATGCGATTTGTCCGTTTAAGGTCCTTTGAATCGTAGTGGTCTTTTGCGAATCTGCGGCCATACTGACCATAATTGGATCTTTGTTATCTGTTACGCCTGTTGTAACTGTTGCATCGAATGAATAATCCTCGCCCTTGATTGTTATTCCATCATTCACCGACAGCTTTGCACCGTCTATGTCTTCTCCACTGAGTAATGCGCCGCCTTCTTCATTGGCAATCCCTGCATAAAATTGTTTTCCGGAAGCTTCAATTTTGATTTCGTTGATATCATTTGCTTCAATCACTATCTCATTTTTATTCGTCGTGCCCGCGGCATGAGCGACAGGCCATACCTCTATATCACTTACTTCGCTCTCTGTAATATTACCGTCTTTATAATGGATTAATTGCCCTTTATCCGTTGTAATAACATAATCCGAATCCCCTCCTGCCACAATATATGAATTTCGAAAAGTTTTTGTACTTTCAAACGGGAGACTACCATCAGGACGGACCATTTTCGACGGATCAATGAAGATAAGTGTCATATAGCTGTCTTGGTCGAATATAGTTTCCCCCATCCGTTTCATTTGAAAGTGTTCATAATCTTTTGAGATGTAAAGTCTCGGTTGCGTTTCCATCCCATGATCGCCTCCATTCATATCATATAGCTGCACAACATACTTATCGGAGGTTTCAGTACATCCTATTGTAAGTATAGTATGGCCTTCCGAAGACTCCGGAACGTAATAGAACATGTTTACATTTTTATTTTGAGATGTCTGTTTTACGATTTCTTTTAATACTTCTTTCAGAGAATCACCTGTTGGAATACCACCGGTTAGTAGGTGCCTATGTGCAAAGGCGGCGGATTTCCACCCTCCATCACCCAGGTATTGTGACAAATAATAATAGAAGATATATTGTCTTAGACGTTCATTACTATTGGGTGAACCAAAATCATGGTAACAAGATGCCTCTCGATCAGATATATCGGTGTCCTTGACTATATCATTGTATAGCAGAGCCATTGTTGCAGAGATTCCATAACATACGCCTCCGAAAGCATCATCCTCCAGTTGCCTTTTTATTCCTGACATATGCCAAATAACCAGTTCCCTTCGTGGAAGAGTAGCATATTTAACAAGCTTTTTATAGTAATCAGGGTCTATCGTATTTCTTGATCCCTTTTGATAGAAGACATCCCGTGTGTGGTCGAACGAATTGTTATCTCTGCCAATCATAAAACCACTATCATGTCTTGGATAGCGCGGGGTTCCAATAATGATATCCACCAGCGCATATTTGCCGTCGGGATTCTTTCCAAGAAATGCCGTGTACCGACCATTGTCCCCGTCCTCATAGCTGTATCCTATAGTTCCGTTTTTCCATGAAATATCATAATTAATCGTCACTATGTTATCTTCGTATTCCGCTTGCGTGATTTCCATTGATTCAATGGTGTATGTGTGTTTCCACCACGACTCATAATACACGTTTTTGTCATCTATCCATCCAATCTCGTTGGTGTCATATTTAGAATTCTTATCAATAGGGTCTAAGTTCCAGAATGCTCTGCATTTATTCAGGTCCTTAAGCGGCAATTTATTATAGTACGTGCCGTCTTTTTCTATACCTTCGTTTTCCACCCCCATAGGATATAGAACGTTTTCATAAATCATCGTGTTATAGGGGAAATTTTCCATCTCCGACAAAAACGAGCTGCAACTCGTTTCCAGTTTCCGTTTTCCAGACTTTTCGTCCTTGTGACCCCCCAAGTATACCGTTGTCACCTCCAACATGGTGATCACTTCTTCCTTGGTCAATCCGCCCGCAATCATCTCCGGATAATCTGCATCCTTAAGCGTTCCGCTATTGTCCTTCGCGAACCCGCTGACTGGAATGCAGAACACTGTAAGCGCCATCACAAGGGAAAGCACCCCGCTTAACACCTGTTTCTTCATCATTTTGTCTGGTCCTCCTGTAACTAATGTGCGCCCTCTGCCGTCTTATTGCTGAGGTCAGCGGCATCAAGACAAATGCCAACGTGATAATTATATATATGATTTTACCACGTTGGCATTGTTTGCCACAACGGTTAAACCGTTATTTGATTGCTGCCGGTCAGGCTTTAGCGCTCGTACCCGAAGGACTGTACCCAGTACTTGACGCCGTTGTACTGATAGCATGCTACGCCTACTGCGTTGTAGTTTCTGTTCAGCATGTTGCGGCGATGTCCCTGGCCGCTGTATTTTTCGTTGGTTTCCTTCCAGGCTTCCATGACTTCTGTGGCGCTCTTCTGCCCGTAGGCAATGTTTTCGCCGAGATAGCTGTAGTTCGGGTAAGCTGTGAAGCAGCTCTTGCCGTTTGGTCTTGTGTGTGAATAATATTTTGCGATTTCTTTGGCTCTGATCTTCGCTGTGTTTTCTAATTTCGTGCTTCTCTTCAAGCAGAACAGTCTGTTATTTCCGTTCTTGTTAAATACTGTCTTGGATCTGTTGTTCTGGTTCCAGTACCAAACACCTGATGTTGTGCGAAATGCGTCGATCTTCTTGTATACATCGTTCACGTTTAGATAACCGTTCGCAGACTTGGGATTAGTGACACGGACAGTATTTCCGGAACTGTTCTTATTGCCGGAATTACTTGTGTTGCCGGAGCTGTAGCTGCTGCTTCCATTGCCATAGACTGTAATCTTCATGCTGGCAGATTTATTTCCAACCCTGCAGGTGATTGTCGTAGTCCCTACTCTCAGCGCTCTGACTTTCCCGCTACTGTCTACAGTTGCAACCTGCGGGTTGCTGCTTGACCAGGTCTTCGTCTTGCTGTCCGTGGTATTTGCCGGGTTGTAATTTACCCATAGATAGAGGACGTTGCCTTCTCTCACACTGTATGAATTATAGTTAAGTGAGATGCTTTTTAATGGGACTGATCCCACTGTAGTCGGTTTGGTTGTAGTCTGTGTGGTTGTAGTTGTCTTATCTACGACTTTGACCGTGCAGCGAATCGAAGCATGATCCACTATTGTCGGATTGCCTTTTCCTTTGTTCACATCTACCTGGCAGTAGATATAGCTTGTTCCTGCTTTTTTCCCGGTCAAAGTAATCTGCGCCGATTTCCCCCAATAAGATCCATGCGATATATTTGAGTAAGTGTAATAGCCTACCGGCATACTCCATAAGACGTTGCACGCCTCTCCATTTCTTTCACTCATTGCGAGGTTAACTACTTTTGATTCTCCTACTTTTAGTGTGATTTCTGATTCAAGCGAATATACTGATCCGGCGTTAGTCCTGGCAGTCGTTCTATATGGTGTGGAACCGACACTTGCCGCCGATGCCTGAATCGGCATAAATGCCAGCATGATCACTCCAATCAGGATTGCCGTTAGCAGTTTGACGAGCCTACTGTCTGATTTTGCATAATGAATTGTAGTCATTTCTATATCCTCCTTAAATATACTTTGTTGTTTCTCGTTGTGCTTCACTGGGTTAGTCTTCAATTGTCATGTGCTGTACGGAACCGACCGCAGGTGTCGCGCTTGATGCGCAGCCGTTTACCGGCACGTTGATCGTGACCGGGACATCTGTCCTCGCCAGCTTCCAGACCTGGAAAGCGTCTTTGCGTCCATTGTCATCATAGTTGCCGTTTCCGTTGGTGTTGATCGACCATCCGCTGGCACCTTCCTTAAGGCCTTTGCCTTCTAAATCTTTCGCATCCACGCCTTGTGATTCCATCCACTCTTTGACCTGGGTCATAAATGGTTCATCAAGGGTTCCGACGTTCGGATCCACCAGAGCCTTTGTCACCGTCTCTCCGGTATCCTTGTTCTTGATTGCCTGTTCGGCACTCGGATAACCGATGAGGGATGCCTGGTCATAGTCCACTATGTTTTTATCGTTTGCCTCCTTTCCATCCTTGTTCAGTAATTTGCTGTTTTTGATCGTTTCTTCAAAGTGAACAACTATGATTGCGTCGCCATTATCCGCTTCAAATACCTTGTGGTTGATGTATTTGCATGTGCTTGTGCCTGAGACGGTTGCCTCTCTCTTATACTGCTCATCGGAATCGAAATACTCTGTTTTGTCTTCCCAGGATACAGAGAGGTCGATGGTATCAACGTTCTTGTCGTATGGCTTCGCCTCTTTCGCAGGCTCCGGATTTGACGGCTTTTTAACCTTATCCGGCTTGGACGGCTTGGTAGTCTTATCCGGCTTAGACGGCTTGGTAGTCTTATCCGGCTTGGACGGCTTGGTAGTCTTGTCCGGCTTGGACGGCTTGGTAGTCTTGTCCGGCTTGGACGGCTTTGACGGATGAGAAACATACACCGGTTCCTCCGTTGCCGGCGGCAGCGGCTCCGGGCATACCGTTACCGGATCGGTGGTTTCATAGGTGGGTTCGTCTGTCATACCTGGTCCGAACGTGTCCTCCGGCATGCTCGGATCAGTCATCTCGCCATTCTGTTCCGGATCGAGCATTGCCTCCGGTGCGTCTTTAGTGATGCTTTCATCTCCCATATCTGCTGTTTCCATATCCGTTTCCGTATCTGTCATGTTCTCTTCTGAAGGGTCGTTCGCCGCGACTTCGTCTGCCGAGGTTTCCTTGGCTGAAGCGTTTCCGCTAAACTTATCGCATGTTGTCACGCCAAGGCATGCAACGCACATAGCCAGTGTCAGTATTACGACGATGACTTCTTTTCTTACTTTCAGCTTTCTGGTTTCTTTTTCGTTCGTATACATTGTTTTCCTCCTCCGGAAAGTGTTATTTTCATCCCCTTTGTACTTCATAGTCGTGCTTCGCCGGAGCAAGGTTCAAAGAAATCAAAAAAAGTTTAAAAAAAATAACAGCCCCTATGATAGAGACTGCTATCCCTTCATGGGGACCGTGGATTTCGAGCACAGGCTCATGTTCGGTCTCCTTCCGGTTTCTTTTTTCTTAAGTCTTCGAGGAAAAACTTTCCAATTGCTTCGAGGGCTTCACTGCAGGCTTCCTTCGATGAGAGCGTCTTCCTGCTTAGGATGATTTTGCAGAAGTTTTCTTCGGGCAGTGTGACGTCCGCGTCATACAGGCAGTTTCCCTGCTCACAGGAGAATGGGGTATCGTCCAGGGTGAACTCAACTTCCAGATACCGCTGAAGGTCCTGGCTGTGCAGGATCAGATCCGCCCGCCGGATGTCTCCCGCGGGTTCTTCCTCCTCCTCGGGCGAGAGATCGAACGTGAACAGGTCCTCAAAGTCTGAATAATCGCCTTCGTCCCAGCGCTTTCTCATGCGTTCTAATTTTTCCTCCTGCTCGATCTGGTATTTACGCACGCACTCGTAATCGAATTCTACAGGGCGCGGTTCGGTTTTTTTCCTGACTCTCTTCGGCGCGTACTTGTATTCACACTCGATGGCCAGATCGCCCGGCAGCGAAATGTACCGCGGCATTGGGACGCCTTTGCAGACGACTGTCATGTACTTGTGCGAGTTCCACAGCAGATCTGCAAAAGCAGGATAGCAGGTTCGCCAGATCTGTTCGGACGCCTCGTCGCCGGTGTTTTTCCTGAGCATCTTCACCAGATCGCCCAAAGGGTCATAGTGAAGGCCCGTATGCGCTCGAACACTCTTGTCCTCTTTGGTATCATGGAGAAACTCATCCACGGAGGTCATGGATGCCGCGCTGTTTGCTCTGTGGACCACGCTGTCTGTCAGAACTTCCAACTGCGCAGCCGCCATCTCAAGATTATCTTTCACTGCTCTGGGAGAGGAAATATAATCATCAGTCTCTTCTGCCTTTATGCGTCCGAGGGTTTTCAGTGCAAAGCCCAGTCTCCGTATGATGTCGTTGCTGTGCAGGTGATGCTTCTGACCTGGCTTCAATGGGTACCATCTCTCATCGAACCGACCGGGATACAAATCGCCCGAATAGATGATTTTCGTCTCGTTCTCATCTCTCCTGATGAATGCCATGTTGGCGCAGTTATGCGCTTGCAGGGTGTCCGCGATATCCCTGTTTCGGATCACCTCGATTGGAATCGGCACCAGCCTGACCGGGGCATGCACCGCAGACTCCATATAAAAGGCCATGATTTCCGGCTCCAGATTGCAGGAAAACACCCGGTATTCACCCCTCTTATGTTGTTCCATGTACTCCCAGGGGATTCCCTGCTTGTCAAATTCCTCTAAGATATCACCCGTGTGTGTGGAACTATAGTAGTATTTCATACGCTTTATTTAACCTCCAAAATCTCTAAATTGTCAGTCATCATTCATTGACTTTCAGAAGAAAGATTTTTTTCTTAGGTGTCTTGAGGTATATTTTCGAAGTGCTGGTACCCTCTTTCCAGATTATATTATAGCCTTTTGCGTTTGAATCCTTATATTTGTTCTTTGCAATGACTGATACGTTCTTCTTGCTCTTGCCGTTCAGGTTCATTTGTTTTCTGTGGTTTTTTCCGCTCTCGCTTTGCCATGAACAATATAGTTTATTGCCCTTTATGGCATATCCGTAATCTTCATTTTCTTCATCTGTATTGATTTCCACGAGTTCCTTACGGTCCTTCCCGGATGTCTTGATACGCTCGACACCAAAACCACCCCAAATTCCATAGTAATAGTATAAATAGCCGTCATGCAATTTCATACCGAACAATAAGTTCAAATCATCCGAATCACGCTTGACGATTCGTTTCTTGGTCCCTTTTGTGAGATCCACCTTGTAGATCCCGCCGCCACCGTCAGTGCCTTGTGCAATGCAGTACACCGTGTTGCCGTCTTTGATGCACTCGTCGTAGGCCGTCATTGTCACGGTCTTCGGCGGCTTGTAGACTTTCACGGTCACCTTGACGGTCTTTGATTTTGCTTTATAGTCTTTTGTGCCGGCTGCCGTTACTTTGACTTTGATGGTGTAGGTGCCTTTCTTTGTCTTTTTCTTTACGGTGATCTTGCCGGTCTTTTTATTGACGGTGAGCTTTTTTGAGCCGCTGACTTTCTTATATGTCACTTTGCCTTTGGCCTTACTCACGCTGATGGCCTTGACCGTCTGCGCCTTTTTCTTTACCTTGGTCACCTTCACTTTCTTCTTCAAAGCCTTTACGACCATTGGATTTGTTCTCTTCAGTTTCTGGATGCTAAACACATACTTCGCCGGATTTCCGCATATCTGAAAATAGACGACTTGTCCTTTTTTGAGGGAGTAATCCTTTGTAGATGTTTTGCTTCCGGCTGCGGAAACAGCACTTCCCTGCTGGTTGCTGCTGCTGTCAAATCTGGCATATCTAATCGCGTTCTTCGTGTTTTTGTTGGTCAGCTTGACTCTGTACTTGTCGGTGCTCGGCGCTGTGAATTTCATCCAGTCCTGATCCTCAGCTACTTCGATTTCTCCGTTTACGGTTCCCGTCGAAATGGTTTTTGCATGCGCAAAATCATCACCGCAGTTGTCTTTGATCTCCCTGGTCGTCAGCACGAAGTTGCCTTCTAACGAGCCGTAAGCATTCTCATTCATTGTTGTAAACCGAAGCTCATAGGTGCTGTTCTTCTCTAGTTTCTTCCCATTGATGATGTATGGCACCTTGATGGAATTGCCTACGGGAACATTACCGGACCAAATAAAATCGTGCCCATCCCACAAGTCTATACACAGATAGCCTGAAATATCCACATTCCTCGCCTTGATCTCATAATAGGAGTCTCTGCCGGTTGTGTTGAAAACATATATCTTAGTTTCACCAACGTCCACATAGTCGATGAATTCTTCTCCGAGGATCGCTTCTTTGGAGGCAACCCCGAATGTTTGAATCTCCCCTTCCGGCGCCGCTGTTGGTTCTGCCTCTTCTGCAGCGACGTCATCATTTTCATCGGCTGTGACCGTGTCGACCGTTACAGCGTCTTCCTTTGCCGCCGATGCGTCAGGCTCCGGTACCGCGCCTTCTTCCGCCGCGTACCCGCTGACCGGGATGCTGAACACGGTGAACGCCATGATAAGGGACAGTGCCAGGCTCAATAATTGTTTCTTTTTCATGCTTTCTTTGCCTCCTCACTACGGACGGAACCGTATGTTGTTATAGGATAATCCGTACACTTCCTCTATGCGACGAATCACGTCCGGCTCCGGGAAACGTTTCCCGTTTTCGTAGGCTGACAGTGTCTGTTTGCTGATGCCGATTTTGGCTGCGGCTTCCTTTTGTGTCAGGCCCGCATTGACGCGAGCTGCTTTTAATGTGATTTCCATAATACTTCCTCCTCAGTACTTTGAGAGGAATACTGTCGCAGAGGTTCAAATATTTTTTGTTATACGATTTTACCATATCGTCGCTCCTTCAAACAACGGTTAAACCACAATCTCGCTAATGCAAAAGCTTCAAACCCTGATATACTTCTGTTGGAGATCGGATGATCTGCCTGTCCGTTTCTGACAGATACCCCAGATCCGCATAGTTCTTTCTGATCTTGTGGCGGATGTTTTCACTGATCACATCCTCCTGCCGGATCGGAACAATGCGCACTTCTCTCTCATAAACCGCCTCCAGATAAAGCAGTATCTCCTCAGGGCTCAATTCTGTTTCAACCCTACCTATTATGTGTTCATCCGGCGGCTTCAGCGTCCTGTAATCAACAGAGTTGTATTCCAATAGCTCCTGCAGTTTACCCAATACCGGTCCCGGTACCATATATGTGTACATCTTTTTCCCTCCTTTCACCTCATAGTCGGAAATAATGCGCATAAGGTTCAAAGAGAGATAAAAAAAAGAGAGCAATTCGCTTTAGGAACTGCTCTCTGCAGGATAGTCGTACCTTCCTTTGTTATTCTTTTTCGAAACTGTCCAAAACATACTTACCGTTGGCTGACTTTTTGAAGTTGGCAGTGAACGCGCCAACCTCTTTGTTTGTCTCTTCTACGAAATCATACTCTGAAAGATCATACTGAATACGCAAAGTATCTTTCGTATATTCTGCACTCGTTATCTTCGCCGCCGGCTTTGAAAGCAAGTCTCCCCATTGCGCTTCAAGGTATAAATTGTTGTCATCAGTCCAGCACTTCACGTCTTCTGAATCATTATATGTTTTGTTTTTCTCATAAAGATCAAAACCCCAACAAGACATAAATCGATTGAGATTCTTCAGTGGGAATGTATATAGACCGCCTTCCTGTGTATATTCATCCGTTACTGACAAATAAATAGTGAGCGGAGTATTCTCCGATGCGTATACAGATTCACGAATTGTTTGCTGTGATACATTTTCTCCACTGTCAACGAAATTAGAGGCATACAGATACGTATAGGCAATTATGTTTCCCGTCTCCTCCTTTGTCAGACCGCCTGCGATCATCTTCGGATAGTCGGCGTCGGTCAGCGTTCCGCTTTCGGGCTTAGCTTCTGTTGCCTGCTGCGTCGTCTCTGTCGTCTGCGTCTGTTCGACCGGTTCGCTGTTTTGATCGTTCAGCATGTGATGGACCCCGAATCCTGCGCCGCTGACAGCCAGCGCCCCTGCGATCACGATGCCCGCGATTTTACTGCCGCCAAGACCGGCTGCTGCTGCCCCGGCGGATGCGCTGCCCTGCGCGGCATGGG
>OCTX011373125.1_pt1 | contig 14173 bp, 16 predicted proteins | sample 1539691 | NCBI WGS metagenome assembly OCTX01 (sample SAMN02144231, study PRJEB22623) | gut metagenome | biome: sheep rumen | host: Ovis aries | place: New Zealand | reverse complement strand
GTTGGGCTATTTGAGCCCTATGGAGTACAGGCAAAGTCTGGGACTAATTTGAAATAACAAGGTCCAAGAATTTGTCCGCACCCCCTATGATACAAAAAAAGACTGTCCACAATCATTTGATTGTCAACAGTCTGATTTTTATTATGTCTAATGTATTGTATTACCTGATCATCCGTATCATTTAAATGAAACTCATAAATTATAACGCGTTCTTCAAAATTCATATATTATCACCGACTCACTCATAAGTATGATGGAATAAAATGAAAGGGTACAAATAAGATCTTTACCTACACAATCATGCACTCTTAAATGACAAATAAGTAAAAGCTATAAGTGCTTGTATTTACAGCTAATTCCAAATAAAAACAAATATTCAACAAAATAATGATATGTTGCTTCTCATTATTTCATGAAAAATCTATATTTTACCTAATATCATTAAGATCCTCATTACAACATCTGATGATGTTGTATCACGCCATTTATTTGATGAAAATGCCTTTTTTAATGATTTTACTAATGAATAATGCTCAGTTGCAAAAAGATTTAAAATCTTTTGGTTTTCATTCGTTAAATCATTGTAAAAACATTTTTTGTATTCAAGTGCACGTTTATGGATCTCAGATTCTGCACGTAATGTTTGAAAAAACCATTTTATCCTCTTTTTATTAGTAAAAGCAGTAACGTTTGTCTTGTGGTCAATATGAAAAGCAAGAGGAATTTCATCAAAATGAAATTTGCCAAGCCCAACGGCAATCATACCAGCCCACCAATCATGATATGTTATTTTCTCAACATCACCTTTTAACATTAACATTCTAAGCTCATTATTAACTACCATAGCAAAACCAGAATAATAGTTAGTTGTCATACATTTCTTAAAACAGTATTCAGAATCAGGATGATAATAAATATTTGATTTATTATTAACATCTTCCCCTGTATGATATGCACAATGGTAGAGTAGTGGAATATCTTGTTTATTTTGAGACAACCATTCAATTGATTTCTGTAATTTTTCAGGATACCATACATCATCTTGATCAGCAAATGAATAAAAATCGTACCCATTGACTTCTTTTAACAGTTCCATAAAACTTTTTAAAAAGCCAATATTTTCCCCTTTTATAAAGTGGAAATCATACTTTTTTTGAAGACTTTCTAAGTATTTAACAAAATCTTCATTTGATCCATCATCCCTAATATACAAGTCAAAATCTTGATATGATTGCTTATAAATACTATCTATTTGTTGTTCTACGTATTCATCGCCATTATAAGTTGACATTAAAACTGCGGTCTTCATTTTTTCTTCCTACTCGCTATTTTTCTCACAGTTAATAAAAAAACTGGAAATAATTTCTTTGGTATTCTTGACATAACAATCTCAAATTTCACTACGTCTGGAGCAATATATTCATACTTCTTAAGTCTTTTTGTATCGCCTTTTTTTCTAGCATCAATAAAATCAAGGAGTTCTTTTTTATCAGGAAAATTTCCATATTTCTTAATTAAATCATTTAGAACATTTTCATTTGGTTTAATACGTGCTTTATAATAATCATCTTTCGTGTTAATCCCAACAAGAATTCCACTAACATTATTACCGTGTCTACGATAATCAACTAATGGCTCATCAATGAATGCAACAATCCCCTCAATGGCAGCACATGCAAGAGCCCATTTGTCATGTCCGGTATATGAGCTAAATGGAACTATTGATCTAGCAAAGTCACCATCAAGAACCATGCTCATTCCAACAGCAAAAGTAATTACAAGATTATACTTCATGATATCATCACCTGTTTTCCATGAGTCATAATTTTTATTACTTACCGCTCTAACAGACGGAATGATAATGTTATCATCTTTATCGATAATTGATTTATCAGATGCAACAAGTAATGCATGGCTTTTTTTTAATTCATTTACACATTTCTCAATTTTGTCATTATGCCATACATCATCTTGATCACAAAATGCTACATATTTCCCTTTTGAAGCAATTGTTAATTTTTCGAATGCCTTAGTATAACCCAAATTATTCTCTTCATATGGCAAAAAGTGTATAGGATAGTTTGTTATATATTTATTTATAAAATTTTGGCTTGTTCTTTTGTCTATACAATCATCATAAACATATAAATCAATATTTGCATATGTCTGATTGTTTATCGAAATAAGCTGTTCTCGAAGATAATCCAAATTTGGATTATAAATCGATAATAATATGTCAACTTTATCCATTTTTTTGCCCCCTATGAATACATCGAAACGCGTAAAAGTCTATATATTTTCTTTAAATAATCTTTAGACGAAAATATCAATTTAATACCTAATATACAAAATTTTCCATACTGCTTTAGCTCTAATTTATTTAACATTTCATTAAAATACATATTCGATCTTAAATATGCATTAGACTTTCTTTTATTTTTGTGTTGATTAACATATTGTCCTGCTAATGATAAATCAGCAACTTTTCCATCACTGTATTGATTAGTTATATAGCGCATATATAGATATTGTTCATATAAATTTGATCGAGAAACACTGTTTTTTGTCATTCGATAATTGAGAACATTAATATTAAGATTAGAAACTTTATATCCTTTGAGTACAGCTCTTAAAGTAAAATCATAGTCTTCACAAAGCGGAATCAATCTATAACCATTTAATGATTTAAAGACTTCAATTTTTCCAAACCATGTTGGATGTGAGATTACTTGATTATATTTTAAAGCTTTTTTTATTTTATTAAAATCTGTTGGAACTGATTTAATCTTGTAAATTATATTTCCATCTTCATCTATCATTGTTGAAAGACCACCAATCAAATCATATCCGTTAGAACAAAGGTAATCTAATTGGTTTTCAAGACGATTGCTCTCTGACATGTCATCAGCATCCATTCTGCACAAATATTGCCCCGATGCGAGTTGAATACCTTTATTTAATGTCTTCGGTAAACCCATATTTTTTTCGTTAATATAGAATTTTATTCTATCATCTTTTCTTTGATACTCTTTTATCAAATCAATATGTTCTAAATTCTCTGGATTATCTAAAATAATGATAAATTCAAAATCCTTAAATGTCTGGTTTAAGATTGATTCGATAGCTATTGAGAGATGCTCTTTTCTTTCTTTATATGTCGCCATTAAGACACTGATTTTAGCCATTTCGTCACCCTCTTGTGTCAATTCTTATTACAGATTAAATAAAAAATTTTAGATTCTTTTCATTTTTTCCTTCAATTTTATCATGTATTTATATGCTGTGAAATCCACACTTACATTTTCATTTTCATGAAGGAAGAAATACTCTTCATCATGAGGATTAATTTTAAAGAATACATCCCCTCTAGAACGCTTAAACTTATATTCTTCAAACGTTTTTGTAAAATAATGATTGATCTGAGCTGGTTGTTCTTTTGTATTGATCCTATCAAATTCTTTAAAAGAAACTTTACCTTCCAAATTGACAGGTGGTAAATTAATACCTTTGTATTGTGTCCAAAAACTATGATGGAGAAAACGATTCTTTGAATAATTTTTATCATAATTAAAATTTGTATTATAAAAACACTTTCCAACAATATAGTATTTTGGCCAGCATACAGTAAAATCCTCAGTTACTAAACCATTCATGTCTCTTTTCATTCTTCCAGATGTACCAAACATTCTCCAATAGAGTTTTACGGCTCCTCTCTTGTTATTAAAAGGCTTCAGGAGCTCATATATACTATTTTTAGCAATAGGTATAATAAATTCATCAATATCGATAAAACCAATCCATTTACTTTCATCTTTATATTGACTAATGCAATGATTATACGATTCAATTTGTGCTTGATTCTTTGGCCATTGTACAAGTGTAACAAGTCCATCTTTAATATACGGGTCTAAAACTTCCATATAATCGTCATCTGAATTATTATTATATAAGTAAAAGTGTTCTATTCCAATTAAATGATTAAACTCTATCCATTCCTTTAAATAGGCAGCTTCATTTTTGAAAATTGCGCATACAGAGACATTATATTTTTTAGGATAATCTTTTGCCCTACAAAAAACATATACTATCTTATAAAAAATTAATACGAAAAAGCATATAACATTGATAAATCTTGATTTTGCAGTTAACTCATTTGTTCGATCTAATATAAAAAACTTATTTTGTTTCTTTTTCACTTTGTACACCTACACATAGACAATTAAATAATCTTTATACAACAACTACAAGCATTCCGTACAAACACTCATCATCAGTTTGGTATTATTTGCTCATTTTTTTAAATTCTCGAACTGTGATATACGGATAAACAATATTTGATATGATCATACTCACTATTGATCCCATAATAATGCCATTTACACCCATTGAGCAGTATTTTGCAAAGAATATTGATGCTGGAATATTAATAATAGCTTGTATAATAACTGCAAAAGTTGTCTCATTTACAACGCCAATCCCATTAACGAAGCTTGAGAAATTATGACTAAACATCAACATTAAGAAATATATTGCTGTTAGTACAATAAGATTATTATCAAAATTCAAGTCTTTTTGGAGCCAAATTTTTGCAAATGGCTTAAAAACAAATAATGCAGTTATTGTTCCTACAAAGACAATGGCATATAAAAACATTGATTTTTTAAAAGTGAGTTTAATCCACTTATAGTCCTTTTTAGCAAATGCCATCGTATATGCTGACATCAATGGTCCGATTAATATGACATAAACGTTGTTTATCATTCCAAAATACTTATATAAAAAACTATATGGTGTAACTGCTGCTGCACCAAAAAGCTTTAAAATAAGTAAATTATCAGTTGAATTAAGTACGAGCGCTGACATCTGCAATGCAAACATTTTGATTCCAAATGACATTATTCCATTTGAATAAGAAAAATCAATAGCTTTTCTGCTAGGCTTTAAATTAGGATATTTCTTATACACATAGATTGTTTCTATAATATTTTTTATAGCTTGTGAACAAGCTTCAGCAATCGATACAAGTAATATTAAAGAAATTCCCCATTTTTTATAAAAAAGCAATCCGATGATAAAAAAAGCTTGAGCAAGCAAACTAAAAAAGTTTACTTTACTAGACTCTTGTACTGCTAATAATACATTATTAACCAATGAAAGAATAAAATTCAAACCTGCAAATGCAAAACTAATAATCAGTATTATATTGATATTTTCGTCTATAGAGTTGATTTTGAAAAACTTATCTGCACTAAAGAAAGATAGAAAGCCAATCACAAAAATAACAGCGATAAGCATAATTGCACTTACTAAAACGTATGCGACTGTTACAGTCTTCTTTGATCCTTCTTCATCATTTTTAGCTAAATATCCCGTTAATTTAAATCTTAATCCGTTACCGATTCCGAGATCAAAATAATATATCCATGATACAATTGAAAGCGCAGATGAATATACACCATACTTATAATTTCCAAGAATACTTAATAAAAGTGGTGCTGATATAAGGGAAAGTCCCATACTAAAAGCTTTATAGACCAAAGAAAGTATAGAATTTCGCGCTATAACATTACCTTTATATTTAATTTCGTTATTTCCCATGTTTTCTTACTTTCCTTTTAATTAAATTCATACTTTTTTTTACAACTGTCTTGAATACCTCTATTGGCATCAACCTGTTCCCATAATAAATTCGTAAATTGTCTTTATAGTTTTGAAGGTCGTAGGAACAGGGTTTCTTTAAAATGATATAGTTTAAATAAAGCATGCATAAAAAGCCATAATTATCTTCTTTGACTTTCTTTAAAGTTTTGTATGTAATATCACCATTTCTATATAATTCTAGAATAATAGATGGATATTCTACCGCAAAGGCAAAAAATAAGTTATATTTTCCTTTCTTTGTTTCATCCGTTGGTAAATCTTTCGTTATACTATGTCCATCAATAATATATTGATTTTTCTTTCTTGCACTAAAAAGCATATCAGTATGAGGAAACAGTACATTGAATGGTTTATTCAAATCTATTTTCATGAAATCATCTCGCCACATAGCAATACCGCCTGAATAACTAGAAAAATATGACAAACCAGAAACGAACGAATCAAAGTTTTCATATACTCCTGCATTATCATCTTCTAAAAAATATACAAACGGTTTTGAAGATTGATATTTTTCCACAAACTCCAATAAGTAGTTCAATGAACCTGGTAATAGCACTTTTCTATGATTAATAAACTTAATCAGCTTTCCTGAAGCCAATTTGAATGCTTCAATTTGATTATTAAATTGTACAGCATTTGTTTTTCTATAAATCAAATTGTCATGTGCTTTGGAATAAATTTTCATAAATTCATAAAATTTTTCATTATTCCCATTATCTGTAACAATAACTTCAAATTTAGCAATTGGCTTTTCTTCACTATAAATACTGTCTAATACTGGTTTAACCCATTCGAGTATACCATTAGTAGGTATGCATAGTGATAATTGAATTTCATTACTCATAGTTTTCCCCATCTATTTTTTCACACATTATATAATTAACTTTATGCTTATTCAACATAAGTATTATCAATCCTTTATCCTATCCTATATGCATCAATACTGTAATGATCCGCTTTACTAGCTCGTTATGAATAGTCACTATATATGTTAAGCAAAATATCAACTAACGAGATTACTTTTATTACGCATTAAAGAGTATATTAATTTTCTTTTTGAACTATAAAGTTCTTATTGAAACTCTTAATGATATAACTTGCTGATGCTAGACAACCCCATAATCTATTACTTAATTTTTATTTTACACTAATCAACAATCTCTATTTGCTATTAAGTATTTTCTGATATTCCTCAATATCTACATCATTAACATTTTTATATAATAATTCTTCATATTTAATAATTGATTCTTTTGAAAGTTTACTTAAATCTAGTGTCAACAATTTATTGACTGTCTGCTGATCAAATCGATACTTAATGACCTTTGCTGGTACTCCTCCTACAATTGAATAAGATGGTACATTTTTTGTTACTACTGATCCTGCTGCTATAACTGCTCCTTGACCAATTTTTACACCACTTAATATAATTGCATTTGTTCCAATCCAAACATCATCACCTATAATAATATCTCCTTTAGTAACTGCATCATCACCATTATGAATAATGCGTTTTTTAAATGGAAATGTTGATAAATAGTTTGTTGGATGATCAGAGCTCACGACAAATGTTACTCCTTCAGCTATTGAACAGTAATTTCCAATAATTAGTTTTGCCTCTAATGTTGAAGTTATAGCTTTAATTGGTCCATAAGTTCCTTTTCCTACGCTAACACATGGAATTTTGAAAATATTTGTTGGGTAGGTATTAGTTCCATACTTCTTTTTCCAGCGATGGCGATGAACAAGCATACTTACATAGCCACCTATATCTTCAATTACTATATTCATTATTCTTCTCCTAAAGCCATCCTAATAAAATATACGTGAAATACACATATTTTGATAAACCACTTTTTTCTAGAATTCCTTTATCTTTGAATAACTCTATTTTATTATGCAAAGTATATACATTAGAAAGCTTTTCAATAGTTTTTCTTTTTCTTTCATCTTTAATCGAAAGTTTATTGATAATCTCATTTGCTGTGCATCTACGCCAAGCTAGTGCTTTTTTATTGTTAAGGTGTTTCAGTGTTGTTTTTATTATTTCAAAAGTACTTTTTGTTTTGACTCCCACTGTATTGTTTGAATGAATCCGATAATCTATATAAGATTCATTATCATAGACTATCGTCCCCATCAAATCCGCAACAAGCATCACCCAAGTGTCATGCATTCTTAAACGCAAGATTTCATCTGAAACACGTTTTTGTTCATTGACTAGAATACGAAATAATTTATCATTGAAGAGCATTGTGCATCCTGAGATTTTATTAGCAAAAAGAGTACTTAAATAGTCTGTTGGTGGTGCAGATTCAAATCGATACCCTGTTTCTTTTCCATCGATATAGAGTATTTGATTGGAGCAATACAATGCTGGTTCATCCTTACTTTGTATTCTTTGAATACCTGTTATCATTTTTCTCTTTTTCCAAATATCATCTTGATCAGCAAAAGCATAATAATCATAACCGTTAATTTGATAGAGTAAATGCATAAAACTCACTGCTGGTCCTAAATTTTGTCCATCTAGCATTAAGTGAATATTTGCGTATTTCATATCAAATTCTTTTAATATTGATAATGTACTATCTTTTGAACCATCATCTCTAATAAAGAGATGAATATCCACATCTTCTTGAGTCAAAATAGAATTTATTTGTTCACGAATATATTTTTCACCATTATATGTACTCATGACAACAGCGACTTGATTTCTATTCAACATAATATGCCTCAAAAGAATGCATTACTCGATCTTTTTCAGGAGGAAGTTTCATATAACCACCATATAATGTTTTCAGAACTTTATCATATTCGATTGGTGCTAAATATACATCATCTTCAAATTGAAGTTCCACAGTTCTATCAAACCAATTTTTCTCAAAACGATCTCTAGTAGAAGATGGCCAATGAATATTACCAATAATATTACTTGATTTTAAAGTATCTAATGAAAGTATTTTTTTTGAGCACCATGAGCTTGTTATTCCAAAGACATTAAGGAGCTTTTGACTAAGTCTTAAAATTGGTGAAAAAAATCTTAAAGCAGGACTTACGAAATCACCTGCAATTAAAAATTTATTAATTTTTTTATAATGTTGCTGTTTATTAAATAAAGACAAATATTCTTTATCGTTTTCTGGAAGGTATGATAAACAAAATATATCAATCCATACTCCAACAGCATATTTCTTTTTAATATTCTCTTCGTAAAGAATTGTTTTTGTATCTATTAATTTAAAATATGGATATATGTAATCTTTATTTCCAGGTGCTATAATCTTATAACGCTTTTCTTCATCTATATAAGGATTTTCTTTAGTTAGTGCCATTAATTTCTCAAATGTATCCTTTGTAATATGAAGATCAATATCGTCATCCCAAGGGATAAAACCTTCATGTCTTACAGCACCTAATAAACTCCCACCACAAAGCAAAAACTCAAATTTATTCTGAGCAGCATATTTCTTAAATTGCTTAAGTAAGTTTAATAGTATTGGCTGAATCTCATTTGATTCTATTCGTTTCATATTTTCCACTCCCTACCTTTAGAAAATGTTCAATTGCTGTGATTAATTTCAATAGACCAGAATCAGTTAATTAATAAAATAATGATGATAGCAATAGTGTGGTCTCAAGCATTTACTTCTTTTTATTTTCCTTTTTATCAAGATATTCCTGGTAATCTTTAATACTTAGTTTTTGAACGAGATCCCTATTTTTACCTTTTAGCTGCGAAATAAGAATAGTTTGATAAAAAAGCATGATATACATAAAAAAAATAAACATTGTAAAAATAAAATTACTAACTGATCTAAACCCTAAAACTCTTGAGATTACTGTTGGTATTTGTGGAAAAATACTGATAATAAGTAAAAATAATGACCATAAAATCCATACAATAGAATCAGATATAGCGAGATTATTTCTAGTAATTTTTTTAATAATAAAAGCAAAAGTAAATAAACTCGCAAAAATAAAAACAATTTGTTGTAATAAACTCACATTATTTACCTACCTTTCTAAAGGACTGGATAAGAAATATTGAAATAAGCTGAGTAACCATATATTTAATTGAATTAATTGGATTTAAATATGATTCACCATATTCTCTTTCACTCATTGTGACTTGAACTTCTTTTATCTTCTTCCCATTTTTTAGCATACATACAAGTGTATCTGGTTCAGGAGGATTATTCATATCATTCGCATAAAGTTCAATACAACTACGATCATATGCTCTAAATCCACTTGTTGGGTCATTGATTCTTTTTCCAGTCATTAGTTTTATTGCAAAGGTAATCAAACGACTACCAAGCATTCTTGCCGTTAATGGCTTCTTCTCATTGACAAATCGTGAGCCTATTGAAATATTATTGCCTTCCTCTATTGCTTTAACTAGGTCTTTAATATAAAGTGCAGAATGCTGGCCATCCCCATCAAACTGAATTGCTACATCATAATCGTTATAAAATGCCCATTTAAAGCCAGTTTGTACCGCACCAAATAATCCTTGATTTTGGAAGCCATTAATATAGTTATAATTATATAAATTTAATTTTTCGAGTGTATCATCCTTTGATCCATCGTTTACAACAATATAATCAACATCAGGAGCATTTTCTTTTATATCTTCAATTGTATTCTTAATATTGAGTGCCTCATTATAGGCAGGAATAATAATAAGCGTTTTTAACATACATAACTCCTTTTCAAATTTATTTCACTATATCACAAAGGTATTATTTTCCAATTATTTTTTCATATAATCTATAAGATTTATAAACATTTCTTGTAGATTAAATGATGGCTTCCATCCAATCGATTGGATTTTCTTGGTATCCAAATTCATATGTAATACAGGAGCATAACCATGCTGACTAATATCTTCCTCTTCAATCTTAACTTTAATAGGATAACCACTTAGTTTTGCACATAACTTAGCCATGTCATATATAGTACAATATGTTTCTTCATTAGCAACATTATATGCTTCAAAGTCATGTCCATTATTTAACGTTATGAGGATGGCTTTAACACAGTCCTCAGTATAAAGGTATGAACGCTTTGTAAGACCTTTTGTATGTAAGATAATATCTTTCCCCTCAATCGCACATCTTGCAAATTCTGCAAAAACACGTCCATCGTTATATTCGACACCTGGTCCAAATGTTTGTGTTAAACGAAGTATACGGACTGGTAATCCATATTCTTTCCCATATGAAACACAAATATTTTCACACATACGTTTACTTTCAGGATAACAGCTTCTAACTTGCATAGTATCAATATTGGTTGAATGTGTTTCACTAATCTTTTCATCAGTTTGTGGAGCTCCATAAACTTCCATACTAGAAAGATATACAAATGCTTTAACATTATTCTTCTTTGCAAGCTTTAATGCATTCTTTGTTCCTTCAATAGCTGTTTCTAATGTTTCTATTGGTTTTTCAACAAAAGCTTTACTAGATGTCATACTTGCTGCATGAATAAAATAGTCAGCACGATAATCCTCCGCATTTAACTCAAGAATATCTGACACTATATATTCCACACAAGAATATTCTGCAAAAAGCTTCTTAGCCTTTGTTTCATTACGAACAACTGCTAGAATTTGTAAATTAAGCTGATATGCATGATTGACATCATTTAACTTCTTAACTAATGATTTGCCAATCAATCCTGTTGCTCCAGTAATAATAATTCTTTTATTCTTTAAAAATAAATAATCCATTTTAAGCTCCTATAATTCCAAACCAAATGTTTCTTTATCCTCACGATATTGTAAGAATGCTCTAAATGTATAAACATCTTCTGGCGTTGTTATCTTTATATTTCCACGATTTCCTCTTACAAGATGTGTTTTACCACCAATTGTTCTTACTATTGTAGCAGCATCTACCATATCTTTATAGCCTTCTGGTCTTTTTCTTATTTGGTCATGAGCAGCAATAATATCATCAAGGTAGAAACTCTGTGGTGCCTGTCCAAGATAGGTATGTTCTCTTATTGTTACATCATTTACTACATTATCGTCTTGTGCAATCATAACTGTTTCATATGCTGGAAAAGACGTTATTGCATTACCATACTGTTTTACACTCTCTATATTTTTTTCGATAACATTACTTGCCACAAAAGGTCTGACACCATCATGCAACAAAACAATAGAATCACCAGCATTGTCTTGTTTTGCCCTCATTAGAAGTTTATAAATGGTATCTTGTGCTGAATCTCCTCCACAAATAACGTCAACTACTTTAGTGTAATGCCCCACTTCTACTTCTTCTTTGACATGATCTATAAAACTATCTATTGTTGAAACATAAATTTTATCAATAGAGCTGTTCTTTTGAAATAAATCTATTGTATGAAATAATATTTCTTTACCGTTGATTTTTAAAAATTGTTTAGGTAAGCTAGCTCCCATGCGTGTACCCTTGCCACCTGCAAATATTAATGCGATATTCATAATTACCTCCATTGTATGCTGGTTATGCTGCTTTCTCGTTTCCTATTATACACGAAATTCATTATTTTAGAAGTTATTAAAAAGAAGCCTTATATGAAAGACTTCTTTTAGCACTTCTAAAATTTAAATGTATCCTTTAATGGTAACCAAAGCTTATCTTTATCTGAGAAGTTAAGTTCAGTACCATCATCAAGCTTATATGATGATGGGTCTGCAGTACCCTTGTATTCTCCCACAAGATGAGGCCATTCAATACCAATTTCAGGATCATTCCAAGCAAGACCACTTTCATCACCCTGATGCCAGAAGTCAGTCACTTTATAACAGAACTTAGCTTCATCACTTAATACCAGGAAACCATGAGCAAAGCCTTCTGAGATATAGAACTGTTTATGGTTTTCTTCAGTAAGCTCTACACCATACCACTTACCATAAGTCTTAGAGTTAGCTCTTAAGTCTACAGCGACATCAAATACTGAACCTTTGACAACTCTTACTAGTTTTCCTTGTGGATATTGCTTCTGGAAATGTAAGCCTCTTAATACACCCTTTGTTGAATAGGATTCATTATCCTGTACAAAGACCATATCTAAGCCTGCTTCATGCATATCTCTTTGATTATATGTTTCTGTGAAATAACCACGATCATCACCATGTACAGCTGGTGTGATGACATGTAGGCCTTCAATACCGCCTACATTCTTTTCTACTTTAATCTGTCCCATAATTTAATCCTTCTTTCTACATCGTGAAAGAGTTATCTGAAGGTAACTCTTATTCTTTGATTTCTTTTAGATATCTTGACAGGGCATCCTGCCATGTAGGTAATGGTGTAAAGCCATTTTCTACAAGCTTAGACTTATCAAGTCTGCTGTTGAATGGACGTGCTGCTTTAGAAAGGCCATATTCAGCAGTTGTCACAGGAAGCACCTTAGTATCAAGACCTGCCTGTCTATAGATTTCCTTAGTAAAGTCATACCAAGAAATATAGCCACCTTCATTAGTTGCATGATAATAGCCATACTTATCAGTTTCAACCATATCCATTAATAATCTAGCTAAATCATATGTATATGTTGGTGTACCAATTTGATCATTGACAACCTTGACTGTGTCATGTGTTTTTGCCACATTCAACATTGTCTTAATGAAGTTCTTGCCATTCAAACCAAATACCCATGCAATACGAACAATAAAGTACTTATCAAGTGTATTGGCTACTGCCAATTCACCTTCTAATTTTGTTTGTCCATAAACATTGAGTGGTTTGTAATCTTTACAATCTGGTTCCCATGGTTGTTCACCTTGTCCATCAAAGACATAGTCAGTTGAGATATAAACCATCTTCGCATCTAGTTCTTTTGCAATGTTGGCAATATTTTGTGTACCACCAGCATTAATAGCTCTTACCTTTTCTACCTTGTCATCATCTTCAGCCATGTCCACTGCTGTCCAGGCAGCACAATGAATGATGACATCGGGATTGACTTCTTTAATTGTCGCTTCTACAGCAGATGCATCAGTAATATCCAATGAAACATAAGGCATCTTGGTAACAGGACTATTGTCCTGCACACCAGAATACTCAGATGCTAAGTCAGTTCCAACTCCCTCATAGCCTCTTTTAAACAGCTCATTCATGACATCATGACCAAGCTGGCCAGCAACACCAGTAACGAATACTTTCATTACTTGACTTCCTTTCTATGACCATACATTTCTTGATAGTAATTCTGATAATCACCTGAAATGATATTTTCCCACCATTCCTTGTTATCTAAGTACCACTGAATAGTCTTCTTAATACCATCTTCAAACTTCGTTTCAGGTAACCAGCCTAATTCATTATGAATCTTTGTAGGATCAATCGCATATCTCATATCATGACCCTTTCTATCTTCTACATGTGTAATAAGTGATTCAGGTTTACCTAATTCCTTACAGATGATCTTAACGATTTCAATATTTGTCTTTTCGTTATGACCACCAACATTATAAACTTCACCAACTTTACCCTTATGAATGATTAAGTCAATA
>OCTX011845288.1_pt1 | contig 14180 bp, 20 predicted proteins | sample 1539691 | NCBI WGS metagenome assembly OCTX01 (sample SAMN02144231, study PRJEB22623) | gut metagenome | biome: sheep rumen | host: Ovis aries | place: New Zealand | reverse complement strand
TGCATTAAATACAAAAGAAGAAATTCTTGGTATGTCTAATTTTGAACAGTTTATCAATCAGGATACAGATACGACAATCTATGGTATGAAAAAGTTCATCAAATTAATGTCTGAATGTAATCCAAATATTATTGAGATGTTATATTGTCGACCAGAAGATTATCTGTATATTTCTCCAATCGGTCAGATGTTGATTGATAATCGAGAAATGTTTCTTTCACAGAGAGCTGTAAAATCATTTTCAGGCTATGCCATGGCACAGATAAAACGAATTGAATCAGCAACAGCAAGAGACAGATTATCTGATTATAAGAAACAGGAACACATTGCCAGTGGTGCACAGAATGCTGTTGATAATCTTATGATTCGTCACGAATTGGAAGAATATGGAGAAATTAAGTTCCATGTAGATGAAGAAACAGCCGAATTACTTTTAGATTGCAATTATAACAGTTTACCTGTCAAAGAGTGGGTTGATTTGATGAATGCTACGAAACAGGTTCTCAATGAATATAATAATACGACAGGTAGAAATAAAAAGAAAGATGATGCTCATCTCAATAAGCACATGTCACACGTAGTGCGTCTTATAAAGATGGGTATTGAAGTATTAACCGAACATCGTGTCTATACCTATCGTGAAAAAGATAGAGATTTTCTTCTCGATATCAAGAACGGTAAATATATGACTGAAGATGGTCTGTTTACACAGGAATTGTGGGATTATGTCTACGGTATTGACAAGGAACTTGTGGAATTGAAAAATAAAACTACCTTGCCAGTAACCTGTGATTTAAAAAAAGTAGAAGACTTGATTATTCGAATTAATGAATTGAGTCTGAAGGAGACAGAATGCTAAATAAAATAGGAAAAAAGAGAAATCAAGGTTACCGTTACAGTTGTACCGAAAAGTGGTGTCCATGTAATGATGGGAAGATGGGTTGCTTTGCTGAAGAAAATATTATGCATCTCTGTGACTTCAGCGAATTACTTCCAGTTTTAAATGATTGTTACGATGCAATGTTAGAATCAGATAGAAGTGGTGATAAATCAATATATGAAGATGCTTGTGAGAGATTTTTCAAATATGTCGATTACTTTGGAAAAGATTGTCCTGCGTTCTATCGTGGATATTGCAGTGAAAAAGAAGATGGGTGTTTCTCACCAAACACCTGTAAGATAAGAATTAAAATTTTAGAAGAAGGGAGATAAAATTTATGTCTTTGGAATCTTTGGAAGATAAAGTTATTGCTTGGATTGATGGAATTGATAATAAAGTATTAAGAATATTGGTACGAGCTATTGCCATTGGATTTATGTTGGCAGTTCTTGGACTTGCTGCACTTATGGTACTATGTATTATATGTTGTATTATGAGTTTTATGTATCGTCATCTTGTAGTTTCTATATGTTTAGTGATTGTATTGATTCTCATTGGAATTTCAATTCATTATGATAAATATGTTGAAGATAGAAAACAGGATAATAAGATAGAAGAACAGTTCATGGGATATTATAATCCTGCAAAATATGGAGATAAATTAACTGAAGAAAGGTTAGATAACGATGACCAAGAATAATTTTTTATATGATGAAAGTTGTATGGAAGATTTTACTCAACAGAAAATCTTAGCCTTGAAATTAGGTGGAAAACAGAAACTCATTGAATTTATGGCTAAAGAAACAAATTCCGATGAAAAAATATATACTGATGATGTTATATATCGAATACTTAAACAGATAATTCTTGAATTGAGTGTTTTTGTTAATACCAGTGTTTTTTTATATGATTTTTTTGATTCCATTGATATACAACTTATATCACACATTTCCGATGAATCATCATCAATTTCATCTATACTTGTGGATGCAATGATTTCAGCACTCGTCGGAGTAAAAGTTCGTTCTGGTTCCGATTATATAAATGGATTCAGTGAAGAAGTAGTGGAGGATTTTGATACTCAATATGGCAAAGAAAAGAAAGACAAAAAGAAATAAAAAACTAACCCTGAAAGATATTCTGGTCATTATCCTGATAATTATCTGGGTTGCTTCTGCACTTCATCAGTTTTATCTGAATTATATTAAACCGCAGACCGAACCAACAGTTACAGTGGAACAACCGAATACCACTGTAGAACCTACACCAACGACGACACCTGATAATATTTCCGTCGATGATAAAGAACTCTACAATACGTTGGCAAGTCTTCGTTATAATGGTTCTGCCTATAAGGTAATTAACGATGGTGTTCCATTCTTTAAAGACGAAACCTACGAGACCGAATTTGAAATATACAGTGGTCTCGATGACCTCGGGCGTTGTGGTCCTGCTTTTGCGAATATTTCTCCATTAACTCTTCCTGAAGGTAAACGAGGAGATATTTCTAAAGTAAAACCTACTGGTTGGCATTCCTACAATGCAAAGGAATTGTTTGGTCAACCGTTGATTGATAATACACAGAGTGTATATAATCGTTCCCATTTGATTGCTTATTCATTGACAGCAGAAGATGCCAATAAGGAAAATCTAATAACAGGAACAAGATACCTCAACATGAATATGACCGATTTTGAAACAGAAGTATTAAATTATGTCAGAAAAACACAACAGCATGTTCTCTATCGTGTTACTCCGATTTTTGAAGGTGATAATCTTCTTGCCAATGGTGTGCTGATGGAAGCAAAGTCTGTTGAAGACCCAAGTGTACAGTATTGTGTTTATCTGTTCAATGTTCAACCTTTGAAAGACGGTACAATGATTGAAATCGACTATAAGACAGGAGAAATTAAGCACTAAAAACACTTGTCAAAAATATGTAAATGTGGTAAACTTTATTTGTAAAAGGAGGGTACTATGTCAGGAAAATTTTATGGTCTTGAATGTCTGGAACTCTATCCAGAAAAAAGAAAAGAACTGATTAAACTTCATAAACAGGGATTTATGATTAATACCTGCAATGACTGGCTATGTCCATTTAATAATGAAGGTGTCTGTGTTGCACCGAATTATGGTGACGAGTGTATGTTCTATGAAGATTTTTCCGAGGCAATGGATAAAATCTATGATACAACAATTCCTGTCGACGAGCGAGTAAGAATAAGAAAAGAATTAATTGCCAAATACGGCAATAGTGAGGAACAATGAAAGAAATTATAAATGTAACCTATTATGACCCAAGAAACTCTATATTTAAAGGAAGTTCAAAAGATAGAGAAAAAGTGACCGTATTTTCATGTGATAATCACGAAAATTGTAAGGCTTTTAAAAATGGAACTTGTGTAATGTTGAATCTTGCTGACTGGTTAAGACATCATCGTTGCCCTCATGGAGCAATGAATCAGCTTGAAGGATATACAAAATCAGCAAGACATTATGGTGAACTTCTTGCCAGATACAAACAAAATTATTCCGATAGACTCTATAAATTGAATAATATAAAACATGTAGAAAAACTCGGAGATTATTGGTTTCTAAATCTATGTTGGCTCGATTTGCATCACAGAGTAAATAGTGAAAGATATAAGACAAATCCAGAATATGAAACATCCTTTGATAAATATTTTAAGGAAAAGATTGAATATACGGATTTAGTTAAAGATGAAGATTTCAATGCTGAATTATTTAGAAGACTTATTGATTTTAGACCTCAAAGAATCTTTGATAATTCTACCATAAAGGAATACTATGAAGAAAAGATACCTCAATTTTTCTATGATTTGAGGAAGTATTTTCCAGATAAGTATGCTATTGCATTAAAAGAATGCCCTGAAGTAGAAGAATTAGTTAAAAAAGTAACATTCGTCGGTAAGAATGCTAAATTATCTACTCTGAGTCCTGGTGAAGTATTTGTAAATAAGAATAAATTTTACTGGGATGGTGAAAAAATTGAAACTACTGCAGATAAGGCACATATGTGGGGTAAATTAAAAGATGCTAAGGTTATTATTTATCCTGCAGATAACAGTGTCGTTGAAATAATCGATGACGCAACGGTCAATGAAAACACCGTATTTGTGTAAAAATTAGTCTATACAAAATTTAAGAATTATGGTATAATAATAGTAGATTGAAAGATGTTTCGGGAAACTGTAATACTGAAAAGGCTCATGAGGAGCATCGACTAGGAAAGTCAAATAAAAAACAGTTAAGAAATCTCTTTTATTCTAATAATTCTTGAAAGGAGTATTTTATTATGGTAAATTCTGCCTAGTAAATTACAGCACACATAAAAATCTAATAATAAACTTTTAAAAAAATCATATTTTGAGAGGTAAGAAATCATGAAAAAAGAAATTAGAATTATTTATGTTATTGCTGCATTTATGTTCGTAGCACTGATGATTATTGGATTTGTATGTTCAAACAATATGCCAATGCAGGCCAAATTACTTGTTGACTTTACAAGAGAAGTTATGTTTCTTGGTGGTCTGTCGATGTCTATATCCGTTTTGGCATATTTAATTTATGTAGAAAAAGAAAGTGATTTGAACTATTGTTGACAGTTCGCCCCATGTCTTATTTGGGGCGAATATCTCAACGAAAATTAAATTTATGGAAAGAATTAAAACATTTCAAAATAGAGAACAAACTCTCGATTATCTGAAGAAACATCTCAAGCAGCTTTTTGAAAAAGAAGACATTTCAATGGCTTATGAGAGATATTTGGGTAACATGGAGAGTAATTATAAAGATGATGACCTTGTGTCCGTATTGTGTACCAGATTGACGCAGGGTGGAAGTAAAATAGAAGTTCTGTCAAAAGACAGTGAATGGAAACTTAGAATTACTGATAGGGAGGAATAAATGTGCTAAATAAGTTTAATGTTGTCGGATATTTAAGAAATATTGATGTTGAAAATAGTCGTATCGAGGTTGATTTGACTCCAAATGAGTTTCTAAAAGATGGTTTTTCTCTGGGAATTGGAGTTGCACCAGAAGCCTGTGAAAAATTAAATCAAAATTTCAATCCAGATAACGTAACAATTATTTCTCTCGATGGTTTCATTGCTCCAGATAGAAAGGGTGGAATTGCACTTGTTCCAACATCATTTTCTGTTGATGTTCCAATGGCTCCAATCAAAGCACCAATATTTAAGATGAGTGACGACAGTAAAAATTACAGTTAGTTATGCTAGTAAGATTGATTTATATGGATAGGGAAACACTATTAAATTGTCGTAGAGTTGAAGCCAATGTCGATTGTTTGGTATTCTATCAGACAGTACTCGATGAGCGAATCTGTGTACCGATGAATAAACGAGATATTAACAGATATCTCGATTTATTATATACGGAGAATAAGATAGATTTGAGAAAATTCAATGCCTATAAACTATGAGTGAATCTAAAATTGTCAGCAAATATCTTGATATCGGTAGAACAGAAATTCTACCATTTTTAAGTGTTGGTGATTTGAAAGATAATCTGTTGTCAGTTCATCTTAGTGGTTCAAATACTGTTAAAGTTACTTACATTGAGAATCAATCGGGGAATTCAAAATTCAAAGTCTATATGTTTTCAGAAGGGGAATCATCGAAACAACTCAATAAGAATAATTTTATTGGAGAAGTATTTGATGGTTCCGTTTCACAATACATATTCATATTTAAAGATGATGACTATGATTTCATTGATATTTCAAAAAGTAAGAGTTTTAAAGTTTATAGTCGAAATATTTTTTCTGCAGGAGGTAAAGTAAATGGAAAATAAGTATATTACAATGTTTCAGGAGCTGGCAAATAGACTGACTTTCAGAGATGCCGTAAACCATATGGGAACCTATTTTCTTGGACTTCTTGATAATGTTCATTATGATGATTTTATAAAAACTTATTACAAGGATTTTGTAACTTTTACCAACTGGCTTTTGCGTGCAACACCAGATGAAGTCTGGGACAGTGAGTTTGGAGATGAAGAACCATTATTATATAAACTTGTCGATACAATTCAGGACGTAATTGAAACACCAGACAGTCTTGAATTGGCACTGAAGAAATCCATTGCACGAATGACTCCTTCGAGTTTGGAAATACTTGATAAAATTGCTGACCATTACATTGGTAAAAACAGACAGATTGTAATTCATGTTGATACTTTCGATGATGAAGGTAAAATTCTTCATACCTACGACGATAAATTCACCAAGAAGGAACAGAAGGATTCGGCAAAGATGGTCAGAGACAATATCGGAGCAGGTCTTGCTCTTGTTACTAATGAGGGTGGTTATTTGACTATCAAAGAAAGGTCAAAAGGACATGAGATAATTTCTGTATTCCATGGTGTTAATGGTGATACTCTCGTAAGCCTTCCAGAAGATGAGGCTGAGGAAATATTTGAAGATTATACGATAAATAATAAAGATATGGACATTGAGTTTGATTGTTACATACCAATGTCTGAAATGAGTTAGGAGAGAAAAAAACTATGAATTTACTTATAACAATTGCTGCGTTCATTTTCATGTTAGGAGTGACCGTTGCAATTCATGAAACAGGACACTTTCTCGTTGCCAAACTGTGCAATGTCTATGTCCACGAATATTCAATCGGTATGGGTCCGAAGTTATTCGAAAAACAGGGAAAAGAAACAAAGTATCAACTTAGACTTCTGCCAATCGGCGGTTTTGTATCGATGGCTGGCGAAGATGTAAATGTGCAGAAAGCTGCTGATAAATCTGTTCCCGAAGAAAGAAAATTCTATAATCAACCTTATTGGAAGAAAATATGTATTCTCGTAGCTGGGGTTACGATGAATTTTTTACTGGCAATTATTATATTTAGTTTGTTATTACTTCATACAGGTGGTTATGCCGCACCAGTAAAAGCTACAATTACTGGAGTTAGAGAAAACAGTCCTGCTGAAAAAGCTGGTTTTGAAGTTGGCGATAAGATTATCAAAATTCAACGAAGTGATGGTGCTTCGATGAAAATAAATTCATTTTTTGATATGCAGGTATTCCTCTACGAAGAGACTGACCAGCATCCGATAATTTATACAATTGAAAGAGATGGTACTCAAATTGATATTCCAGTGACACAGGAATACAATGCCGAAGAAGACCGTTATATTATTGGTATTCAGGGAACGAGCACCGAAATAAGAGAAGTTAAATGGTATAATTGTATCTGGTACGGTATTCGTTATTTCATTGATACATTTTTAAATCTGGTAACAGCATTGAAGATGTTGTTTATGCCTAATGGATTTAAACAGGTTTCAGGTCCTGTCGGTATTGCAAGTGCTACAGGTCAGGTCGTAGCCAACGGTTTTGCTTCCTATCTGAATCTTGTTGCTCTGTTGAATGTCAATATCGGTATGATGAATCTGTTACCTCTGCCAGTTCTTGATGGTGGACAGATTGTTCTGGAAACCATTGAAAAAATCAGAGGAAAAAGAATTTCCGAAAAGACAAAACTTGTTATCCTTGAAATCTGTTGGATTTTGCTCATCGGTATGATGGTTGCAGCCACCTACAACGATATCAAGAGACTGTTTTTTTCGAATCTGATGTTCTGACTTCCGATAAGAAGAGTAACTACATACAACAATATTAATAGACTGTTTGCTGCCTAGGATAAAATTTATGACTAATGCATCTATAATTATAGTTGATAATCTAATAAAATCAGTTAAAGCACTGATTAGAAAACTTGGAGGAAAATGTGAAAACAATTAAGTTTGAACTCAATGAAGAAGAGTCTAAAGCTGTATATGAATTTTTGAAAAAACATAGGGAAACCTGCTTTCATGGAAGTGCAGGAGACCAGTTTGAATATACTTTTTTGCCAACAGGTCTTGGTCTGTTTACGACTGTAGAATGTCTTAGTTGTAAGAGTGAAATTGATATTGACTGTGATGGTAATATTACTTACAAAGATAGAGCATCGAAACTTCTTGAAGAACAGCGAAGAAAAATTTCCAATGAAGCCAGAGCCGAATATTCGAGAAGAAAGACTACCACTCTCTATGACATGTTCGACTTTATACCGTTAATGGAATATGCAATCCGAAAACCAGAATATATTACAATCTATGAAGAATCTGGCATTTCTTCAATGGTTGATGAAATTCTTAACGACAGAGAAAAACTTGAAGATGAAAGAATTGGCAAAATTAATATCAATGACTAAGATGACTAGAAATAAATTTTCTAGTCATTTTGACATACCATTAAATATTTTGAAGGACTGGGAAACCGAATGTCCTGACTATATTTATGACCTCATCGAATATCGTATCCGAAAAGAACATCTGATGAGGATTTTTCCTTATACAAGAAAAAAGAGAGAAAATCGTATTATTTTTCTTGATTACGATGGTGTTGTCAATAACTATTTATGGGAAGATTATCCGCTGACAGTTTTTGGAGATGCAGGTTTCAAACCGAAATATGCTTTCCCCGAAGACGGTTTTGTAAACAATTTTCAGGCAATCAGTTGGTTGAACAAACTTTACGAAGAATATCCCTACGATATTGTGGTAACTTCCACCTGGCGAGATTCACCAAATTACAGGGAATGTCTCTATGCTGGCGGACTTTCAACAGAAATAGCCGTCATTGGATGTGTCAAAAAAGGTCTGGGAAATTATAAACGAGATAAATTAATTGCCCAATGGATTGAAGAAAACAAATTCGATGGGAGTTTTGTTATCATTGATGATGAGAGTTATTTGTATTTTCCAGATACATATAATTTTAATGCTGAAGACCATCTCATCATAACCAATGGGGATATTGGATATACCAATAAAGATTATGAAGATACCATTAAGAAATTTAAACATCAGGAGAATTGGTTGAATGGCAAAGACTAGAATGACTCGTCTCATCGAGGAGAGACTTGAAGAAAATTGTAGAGAAAAAAGAATCTATGGATGTTCTGAAGTAACCATAGGTTTTTATTATGCGGGAAAAGCCGATGAACTTGTCGATTTCATGACCATCGATTCTCATGATGTGATTCGATGCTATGAAATTAAAGTATCGTTGGCAGATATGCACTCCAATGCAAAACTGTCTTTTTATGGTGATTATAATTATTTTATTGTGACACAAGAACTGTTTGATGCAATTAACCGCTGGAATGTAGACCTGACAAACATTGGAATCATCGTTGCTTCACCATTAAAAAGTTTCAGAAGAAATCAGGCAGTTTCTGGAGGTGTTGAAGAATATGATACCGTCGGATTGGAAGTGAAGATAAATCCAAAACGAGTCACCATTAACGAAAACAGCAGGTCGATGCTGAAAACATCACTCATTAGGTCAATATTCTGGAAAATGGAGAAATATAAGACCAGAGCAGATAACGAAAATGCTGAAAAACTTGAGGCAGAAATAAGACATCTGGAAAAAGATAACAGAGAAATCCGTCGTGAGCACAGATTAATGGAAAACTGCTATTATAAAGTAATAAAATATTTGATAAGAAATCATATCCTGACTGAAGATGAACTCGATGAAATAGAAAATCAATGATTATGCGAAATTTCTTTTTTCAACGCAAAAAAACTATTGTCAAACGGAAAAAATTATGTTATTGTTATGGTGTTGAAAGGAGAGAACGGTATGAAAGTCATCAGAGGTTTACAGGTTAGAATGTACCCAAACGATGAGCAGAAGAAACTCATCGATAATACCATCGGATGTTGTCGGTTTGTCTATAATCAGACACTCGTTGAAAATTTAAATGCCTATAAAAAGACTGGTCACGGTACAAAACCAAATGACCGAATTAAGCGACTTGTTTCTCTCAAGGACGAAAATCCTTGGTTGAAAGAAGTTGAGGCCTCTGCTCTGGCTCAGGCTGTCAGAGATTTCAATAAGAATTTGGATAGATATATTAAAAATCCTACAGAAACTAATTACCCAAAATTTAAGTCAAAGCGGTTTGCCAAACAATCATATCGTGCTCAATACTTTAACAATGGCAGAACTGATATTAAAGATAGTCACCATATCAGAATATCTAAAATCGGTTTAGTTGCAACGAAACTCATTGAGACTCCTGAAACATATAGATTAAGGAATATAACCGTTGTGAAAACCAAAACAAACAAGTACTATGCCAAACTCTGTATCGAGACAGAAACCAACGATTTGGTTAAGACAGGTCGTCAGGCTGGTTTCTATTTCGGACAAGACGATACCCTGATTAGTTCTGATGGGTTAAAAGTTCAGTTTCCTCGTTTTGCTGAAAAGAGTTATGAGTATCTTGCAAAAAATCAGCGCAAACTTTCAAAGATGAGAACCAAATTGGAGAAAGCAGGCGTCAATTGTTACAAGGCTAAAAACTATATCAAGCAAAAGAGAAAGGTTGCTAAAATTTACGAACACATAGCAAACCAGAAAAAAGACTTTAACCATAAGTTATCGAGAAAACTTGTCGAGGATTATGACCTGTTGGCTTTCGATGATACAAATATTGATAATGTTGTCGATGACATCAAAAAAAGATATGATGTAGCCTACGGTAGTCTTATTCGTTCCATCAGGTATAAATCACTATGGTACGGCAAAAAGTTCGTCACTGTCAATCAGGAACGGGATATTACGAAAAACATATTAAATACTGCTTTGAATATGTAGCTTAAAACATATTCAGGAATGACAACACCTTGGTAAAATAGTCCGCAAGATGTTCCCAGAAATGTTATACTTCGGTATGGTTGTCACGTATTATTTAAGAAGAATATAAATTGGTATTTAGAGTAATATACACTCTGAAAGGAAATAAACAATGATAGTAAAAGACATTTTAGAAAAGTGTAATGATTATCAAAAGATAGAAATTGCAAACAAAGAAAATTATTTTTTTGGTACAGTTGCAGAAGTTCCTATAGAACTATTTTATTATAAGGTAGACTATATTGCTTCTGGAGTTAGTGATAGTACTTCTGAAGCAAATACATTATTGATAGATGCTCATAAATAGGCTCAAAAATGTAAAAAACTCTTGAAATTTTGAGTTATTTATGATAGTATATATAGCGTAGAGATACGAATAGATTTCTACAAACTGATAAAACTTAAATATCATAATGAGATTGTAAAATCAAAGAAAGGACAAAAAATTATGAAAACAATTGATGTAAAAGACATTCCTAACTATCTTGATGCAGCTCCGACAGAAATGGCAACTCTGTTTATCGGTGATACAGGTATCGGTAAGACTCAGGTTATTGAGCAGTATGCCAAAGATAGAGGTATTTTCTTAAAGACAATAATTCTGTCACAGTTAGAGGCATCTGAAGCTCTTGGTATTCCACTTCAAACAAAGAGAGTATTCCGTGGTGTTGAATATCCTAGTACAGACTTTGCAGTTCCGTCTTGGGTATTTGAATTAGCAGACCATGAGAATTCAATGCTTTATCTTGATGAGTTCTTATGTGCTGAACCTGCAGTAATGAATTCAATGCTCAACTTCCTTACAAGTAAGAATGTTCACGGTATTGACCTCAGCCATGTTAAAGTTGTTGCTGCTACAAATATCGGTAACTATACTTATGAACCTGATAACAATATTCTTTCTCGTTTCTGTATGTTCTATACTGTAAATAATGATTACAATAAGTATCTGAATAATAAGTATAAGGGTAGTAAGATTACTATTGATAATACTTATAAGGATATTGAAGAACGTGATGGTGTTATCTTCGAGGTAAGAAGTTTAAAACCTCGTTGTCAGGAAATGTTGTATATGCTCAAAGATGATACATTATTAAATGATTTCTATGAGGGATATACAAATATGACCTATAAACCAAAATTCCATTCAAATGCAGAAATTAGTGAAATTGTAGGTGAATTCGCAAAGAAAAACGAGAATTCAGATAACTGGTATATTTCTCCAGAAGATTTAGATAATATTGCTGGACTTCTGTATCTGAAAGTTATCAATAGTACTCGTAAAAATGCTGTTGAATGGTTCACTAAATTTAAAAATATTTCATACTCACAGTATGAATTGATGCGTAAAGTCAATGAACTTATTCTGCAAGCAAAAGCAAATAACTATTAAAAAAATAATTTAAGGGTGCTAAAAAAAGCACCCTTTTTTATTAAAAATTATAGACATTTCAATAAAAATTTGATATAATCATATTAGTTGAAAGGAGACTTGACTATGTACAATATTGGATATAGAGAAAAAATTGATGCTGAAGAATACACTCGTGGTGTAATTTATGATATCGCCAGTCAGTTTATTTATAAGTTAAATCAGAATTTTTTTGACCTAAATGCACAGGCAAATAGAGTTGGAAAAGGTGTTCCAGTTAAAACATTTAGTCTTAATAAAGTTGGTAGAGGCTGTATGACTTATGTATCAAATTGTTCCTACAGTAATTCTCTTACAATTACGATTGATGCTGATATGGTAGAAGAATATGCAATTACAAATCAAGTATCGATTGAAACAGCTACAAGATTACTTACTTCACATGAAATACTCCATGTCTTACTTGGACATTTCAGTGAAAAATATAAAGACTATGACAAGAACATATTGAATATTGCAGGTGATTTGGAAATTAATTCATGTCTTAATATGCAACATCCTGGCATTATTCCTGAAGATTACGGATTTTCTCGTATGTTAAGTACTGATATTTATTACAAAAAATTACTTGAAATGGCAAAGTCAAAAAAGGGAAATGCAACAAAATCAAGTAGTCAGAGTGGTAATTCAGCAACAGGAAATTCTTCAAATATGACATCATCTGAAAATAAAACTGAGGGAGAAAATGGAAACTCAGATGAAAATGATGGAAAAAACGGTAATTCAGATGGTAATTCAGATGAAAATGATGAAAATAATGTTCCAATTACTTATCGTAATTCTGAAAAGAATTCTTCTCAAAATTCAAATGCAGAGAATAACAGTCAAAATTCTCAGAACTCGATGGGTAGAGGTGAATATGGTGATTCTGAATTAAAAGAGGAAGAAATAAATAATCATAGTCAGGAAGAAAGTGTCTATGACCCTGATGCTTTCAGAAAACTTATTGAAGATGCCTATGGAATTAATCTTCCAAAGGATGTATCTATCAATACTGCTACTTCTGATAGACTTGGAAATGATACAATTGAATTATCTGCCAATGGAAAGAAGATTCTTGGTAAGCAAATAAATGATATAAAAGAACTTACAAAGAAATTAACTTCAACACAAAAAAATGAATATAAGAACTTTACGATTGAGGGTTTAGAGCCAATTCTTGCTAGACTTGTTAGAAAAGAAAAAGAGCAATCTATTACTCCCCATGGAAAGGTTGACACCTATTTTAAAATCAACAATCGTAGAAAAAGTGATTTTATCTTACCTGGTCGTAAATTGACTGGTGGTGCTACTCGTAAGAAGTTCTCAAACGGTTTAACAGTATTCATTGATGTGAGTGGTTCAACGGGTGGTTCAATAAATCATGACCTTATGGGTGTTGCATATAGACTTAAGAAACAAGGTGCTACTATCATTTATTATAGAAGTGGTATTACACTTGAAGTAAAGAGTTCAGACCCATTTATCAGTGTCCCAGGTAGTGGTTGCACTAACATTGTAAACACTATTAAAGAATATACTGAAACACATAAAAATAAATTAGAAAGAGTATATGTGTTCACTGACGGTCAAGACGATTTTAGAAAAATGGGTGATGTTTGTGACAAATATTCGGTATTCTTTGTTCATTATGGTAAGATATCCGAAGTATTCAATAATAATCATCCTCAGACGTCTAGATGGTAAAATAAATAAGGGATATCCTAATTAGGATATCCCTTTTCTTTTTGTTAAATAAAGTATTTCAATTGGAAGTAGTACCCAGAGGATATAGATATATCTTAAAAGAATACACGGACCGAATAAAATACTTATAAAGTAAATTAAAAGAAAACCAAAGGTAATTATCATCGGTTTATCTTTTCGATATATGGATAAAAAGAATACTGTCAGAAACAGCCAAAACATATTTCCAAAGGAAAACAACATCGATAAAACAGGAATCTTCTCATAACCTACCTTATTTAAAAGATTAAATAATAACATATATGATTTTTTATTCTGCAAATATTCCATATCAGTTTCAACATATGTTTTTATATCAATAAAGTTTTTATATTTTTTGAAATTCTTATATTCTTCTGCATATGTTTCTTCTAAATTAATTTCTTCCAGCG
>OCTX012223527.1_pt1 | contig 14183 bp, 7 predicted proteins | sample 1539691 | NCBI WGS metagenome assembly OCTX01 (sample SAMN02144231, study PRJEB22623) | gut metagenome | biome: sheep rumen | host: Ovis aries | place: New Zealand | reverse complement strand
GCAGAGGTCGCACCGATTGCTTCTGCAAATAGACGCACTAAGCGTGTCTTTCCAGTGCCGGAGGTGCCAGCGAGGATGACGAAGGGTTTGGATTTGAGGGAGAGGTAGAAGTTCTCAATCAAATTACTATCATAAGTAAAGCCACTGCCAGCGATATAGCGCTTAATTCTTTCAAGAGCTTCCTTAGGCGTAAGAACCTTTGGGGGTTCTCCAACCTTCCATAGATAATCCATTATGTCTGTTTCATCGATGGCAGCTGAGAGTTCGGGGCGCAGCTTCCAAATATTCTCCCCGGGCTGATTTTTTCCAGCGCTCTTAGACTGGAACAAAATATACCAATATTGTTTTTTACCGTCACTTTCAAATATCGGACTGCCGGTTAATTCAGCCATTCTCCTCGCCATTGCCGTACATAATCCGCTTATTGAAGGCGCATCTCTGCCATATTTTTCTGCTAACTGCTGGCAGGTTGCTGCATCGCCTTCCGCATGAAATGCAGCGAGAATCGCTCTCCATTCAGGAGATACAGCTGTAGGTATATTAAATATTTCTACCCATTTTTGTTCCGTGATACCAGGATTATAATCCACTAAAAGTGGTTGCCAATCATTTCCCCCTTTTTCTATTCGTAGCTCAGTACTGAGACCAAGTTTATTGCCAAGACTTTGTAATGATGTAATCAACTGTTCTCTTGATTTTGCATATGCAAATTTTAGGGCTGCTGCCATTGCTTTATTACCTAGTTCAATACCTTCTTCCAGAGTAATATGCTCAACATAATACAATACCAACTCTGTATTTTGGTTCCATGTTGAGCCTTTACCACTGACAAGGCTAGCGTACAAATCAATATAAAAGCGAGCAGAGGTATCTGATATCTTATCAGGATATTTCTGCAATACAGTTTCAACTGCTTTTTGAATCCCGATTTCCTTCATATATACTGCTTTTCCGCAACTATATAGATCCTCAATTATTTCTGTCGATAATTTCGCCATTTTTATACCCTCATGAATTTTTATTCCACAGAAACCAAGAGCAAAACAAAATTATACGCTAATACAGTGTAATTAATGTTTTTAGTCCTACCATTGCCACGTATTTGCTATGCAATAATAAAGATTAATTTTCTCTTGAAACCAGTATAATAACAAAGTTTATTGGGGCTATCTCCGCAGCATTACAAATCACTCCAAAAACCAATCTTATTATTTTCAAATGTACCTATTACTAACCCTCGATCAAGAAAAGCGTTTCGTTCTTCACAACATGTTTCCGGTAAAAGCGCACAAGCATGACAGGCTGCTAAATTCAACGAGTCTCTTCCCTGACCGTGACTCATTATACAAACAGGATCGTTTGAACATGTTTTCGCATTATGAATAGCCTTTTTTAGTATTTTGGGAAAAGCATCAGCCCGACCTTGCCTGACTAATCCACCAAGAGTACCCTCTGAATCACCACTGGCTGTATATATGAAAATCCCAGCCATCTGTTTTCCATCAGCGCTTTCAGCACAATAAAGCCGTTCGCTTAGCGAAGCGATGCTATAGCCACACTCAAAACTAAGTTGTGATATCAGTAAATGCGATAGTGTGTGTAACATAATGAGTTTGGGCGTTATAATGCGAGGGTGATGTTTCCCGATAAATGACTTTGCGTAGTTTTCATTAAGGAGTGCTGCTCTTTCAGATACTTCTGGATTATCAGAAATCCATTTATCAATCTCATCCTGTTTAAATTCTATGAAAATCCCTTCACCACGAACCTCATACGCAGGATACCAGTTTGTTTCCTTTCTTTTTATATCAACATAACCTTTATCGTCTTTATTCACTATAGGTTCAAGCCTTGAAAAACCAGTTAAGGCATGAACAACCCTGACTTTATCAATAAGTGATACTCCTTTTATATGAGGCAATTTGTATTCGTTTACATCCATAGATTCTCTTGAAAAATCTCCCAATGCTCCTTTTGGTGTGGAGATTTCTCCTGTAAGAGCCAAATATTCTTCAATACGATACTGTACACTGTCAACAGCCGCTATTTCCTGATCTGATTGTAACCACTTATCAGTAAGTATCTTTTTAACATCTGTTTTTAGTGCACCAATTTCTAATGCGATCTTTTCAGACCACTTATCAAGTTTCTTTTTTATTTTTTCTATTCGGTCCTCCGGATCCTCATCCTGAATAATTACAACGCACTCTTCATACGCTTTACTCTTTTCTATTTTTGTATTTAACTTATCTGCATATGGTGGAATAACCAATGAGCTATGTACTAATGGAAAATAAACCGAAGAGGCTCCGCGTTGAACTGTTCTTGGATGGCAACCGCAGGGTTCCGTTGTATGCTTAAATGGATGATTTCCAGGACATATGAAATCTTCCCGTTCACCATAGCCATCCATCTTTTCAAATATTTCCCGATCAAAGGCGTCCTTTAACGTAGTCCTTGCTTTACAGGTGTCGCATTCAATTATCAATCCCTCAAGACCTTCTGACCCAGAAACACCCGTTTTAAATCGAAGTAACGGTTTTGTGCAAACAGGCAGCTTTGAACGTGCATGCACCCACTTAACCCATGGAAAATCATTTAAATGACCTTTTTCACATACTGTAACAATACGTGCAACAACTAAATCCTGTTTACAGTCTTGGCATTGCAAAGATTCAACCATGTTATAGTCTCGTTGAAGTTGTTTGTCTTTAGCTTTTGTATGATACTCCTTAATCCACTTACCAAGCGGCTGAAACTTTCTGCACTTTGGACAAAAATACCATTCAGGGAACCTTGAATAGGAAATATCAGTCGGCATAGCAAAATAGTCAACACCTAACGCCTTTGCAAAACGTTCATCAAATATTTTGCTTGTACCACTCCAATACTCCGGTGCTGCTGTAACAAGTGTCTGATCTGTGAAATCAACCATTGCGCCTACCCCATATTGAAGCACTGCTTGAGCAGCCCGAACAGAATGCGTTATCTTATTAAGTTGTACCTTTTCCCTGATCTTCATCTGTTCTGCCATCTTAGTCCTCCCAGATAATCACATCACCAATTACAGAAGAATCAACATTTCTCATTGATGTTAATGTTTCCACTGCGTCATCTTTACCCAGAGAATGGTATTGTTTAAGCAATCTATATTCACCCTTGGCTGGAGGAACAACCATATGTTTCCTACCAAAATACAAAAGACTTCCCTCGTCCTGACTCCTTGTCACGATATCTTGCCAAAAATCAACGAACTCCTCCAGCTCATATTGAATATCACCAAAGTCATCCTGAAGGTCACTCTGAGTACGATTGGAAATACCCCTGGCTCGATCAAGTATATAGCTTTCAATCTCCGCTATATCTTGAGAAAACACTGCTCTATCAAAGTATGCAGCCGAGTTATCTTTAAACAATGCTTCTTTATTTCGCATCATTGTTACAAATACAGCATGTAGTGCCCGTTCTCTCGCTGGTTTTGAAAAAGGAGTGGCACCCGTTGGCTCCACAAATCTATAAAAAGAGTCATGATACGGTCGGAACTGTTCATAATGAGACCTATCTCTACTTTTTGTAGCGTCATATTGAACAAACACAACTCCCGGATACGAACGTCCAACTCGGCTTGAGGCCTGAATGTATTCACTTGTCAATTTGGGTTGGCCAATCATTAACATTGCATTTAATCTGGCCACGTCTATTCCTACTGATATCATATTTGTCGCCAGTAGAACATTCGATGCGTACTTTTTAGCCTCGATATTAGCTTTTGAATACTCGACTCGTTCCAACTTATCCAATGTCTCATTTAATTCTGTTGTTGTGACTCTACTGGTAAGTTCATCTGCAGATATAATTAATCGACGACTTGTGAACATCCTGTTTGCTGTTCTAATGATAAAATCCTTAACATCATCATCAACTAAGGTACTGGCCTTGCCCAAATCCTTTAAACTATTAAAATAAACCGTTAGTGTCCAGAGCTTATCTTTTACCTGGTCAGGTAGCTTCATCATGTAAACTTTTTGAAGCAGTGCCGCCATCAATCTGATTTCAGTCATTGCTTTAGTTCTCCCCGAGGGCATAACACCTACATATTTGCGACCATATTTTCCCTTAGAATAGTCTATCGTATCCTCCCTCGCAAAAAAAGAGTCTTCAGAATTCAGGCCGGGAGCTGGAAACTGAACAACTTCCCTATTATAAAGAGCTGCACACTGTTCTTTTGCACGCCGAATAGTTGCAGTAGATGCTATAATTTTCGGCTTAGTCCCCTTCATGCCAGACAGTGCATCAATTGCAGTCTCATATAAGCCAACCATAGTTCCTAATGCTCCGGAAATAAGATGTAATTCGTCTTGTATAATAAGTTCCGGTCCTCTATTATTTGAATTACTACCAAAGAAAGCGCTTGTTCTTCCGTCCCATGCCATCATTGCAAACTTATCCACTGTTCCGAATAACAGCGTAGGAGGTGCTAAATATAATTCCTCATCTATGATTTGGATTGGCAGTTTATTTGTAAATGTACAATCCTCATGGGGACAAAACATGGAAAAGTGGGACCCATTCATAACATATCCCCACGATCCAACCAGTTTTCTGTTTTGAGCATCCCTCACCATTTTTGTTCCACACCACGGACATTTTAGTACTTGAAACTTATTATGTCGTTCTTTTTCATATTTTACAGTGGCTGGACTGTTAACTTTATAAAGCTTATCCAAATGATACTCAGCACTATTATTTCCTTTAATGTTATTAGGTATATGAGTGCCACCAATCCAAAGACCAATAGTAATAGGCTCTTTTCCCAACGGATACGCAGGATATTTATGTTTCTTCTGTAAAGAATCCTGTCTTATGTACTCACAGGCACATATTAATGTCGCAGCACGGGTAAATTGTTGAGCAGCAAGGAGACGCAACGTATATCTCATCATTACGGTAGTCCCGCCTGCTTCCTCAGGATGAGTAAGTCTTCTGAAAAAAATAGTAAAGGCTGTCAGGCCCAAATATGCTTCCGTTTTGCCTCCGCCAGTCGGAAACCATATTAGATCTACTAATTCTCTATCTTTTGATTGTTCATCTGTTATTGATTTTATATCCATTAACAGAAATGCAATTTGAAATGGTCGCCATCTTGCGTTTTCGTCAGACTCTGTCTGATAGTTCAAATCGTAAAGCCACTCTGATATTTCTTCATCTCCTGGATAACGATCCACGTTTTTTCGAGCCATTTCAGCTTGCTTTTGAAGGTGAATTCGTTGCATGAACATAGCACGATTTGCCAACATAAATGCTGTAAAAGCATTTTTATCATTCTTTAGAATCCTTATACCTTCATACATACGTGAAGCAGCTGTAATACAGTCCTCAATGTTTTGAACCGCAGCTGTCTCATATCGGCAATCAAGAGTTTTTGACTCCATCTTCAATGACTCTATCCATGACGAATATAAATCAACCAGTTTTGTCAGCGATAATATTTTTTGACTATCAGAAGAATCAGATAAGTCTGACAGATATTTCATCGATAATTCATTATCTTTAATACTATCATTTTCAGGCAAAGAGAAACTCATAGGAGGTATCTCCCTTTCCGGAAAAAATTCACTCCATAAAGATCCTGCTCCGCTATTATCTATCTCCCAATTTACTGAAACTCCCAGACCAGTACCATACGAATTTTTGTTCCGGTATAATAATTCCAGTGACTTTTCCTCATTGTCCATCTCATCAGGATCAGCTAACGCATTATTTGCTGAGAAGAGAAACGTATTTTCACAAGATTCTATACGTATAACTGGTTGATAAAGACACTCTGTTGCTTTCGCAGGGAATACTTCCAAATCATTTAAGAACATTATCGTAATAGAGTACAATTCATCCGAAATTTTTGTCTTCAAAGCAACAATTTTTCCCGTTGTTCCATCTAGATTAGAAGTCTTATCTCCACTATAATAGTCCGATTCTCCAAATTCTATTTCAACACAGGAAATGACATGTGGCTCTCTTACATACCCTGCCCTCAGGAATTCAGCAAGCCGATACGCACAATTTCTCAATGCTGAAAATTCGTCTTCAGGTATGGTATCCTGTTCAAAAACTCTTCGCAACTCTTTAAGATCAATTCCCGAAGTCAGACGTAACACATTTAAATCTTTGTCATAGATCATAAAATGTGCAACTTCTGATGGCACTTCATATGTATTCATATTGGTAGGTTCATACGGTACCATGCAATCCGATAATATTGCTTTCCGGTAAGTGGCAAAAGAAACATGGCATTTCACTTTATCAACTTTTCCCTTGACAAGAAAAGTCAATCCCATAGAAGATGGTTTATATTGAGTTGCCATTCCAATTTCTTCATCAAGATTTTCACTGGCTGTTTCATCCAGTTCGTAATATTTTTCGAATTTATTGGAAGGTTTGATCTTTTCCGAATCAGCCCCGTTTTCTATGTCCTCTGGTATTATAGCTTCCTCGGTGTCGTCTATTGACACTGTTTCATCATTATCCTGCTCTGTTAAATTTCCTTTCGGAAAAAGGATTCCCACAGAATATCTGCTCATAGGGCTACTGGATATTAATTCATGCTCCGCATCTGGTATGGAGAATTCAGACCCTGGTCCCAAAAGTTCGTTCCTTATTTCACGGATATAATTATCTCTGGCCTTTATCAGATCCGCACGAATAGTACTGCCACTCACAATAGCACCTCCGTCTCAACAATTGGGCGATTAACAAGATTGACTGGAATATTTTCAGTTTGTTCAAGCTGATAAATACTATCTATTTCTTTAGTTTCCGAAAGTCTTTCAACATGTTCAAATACTATCTCGAAAACACTGCCTGGTTCTGGAATCTTATTGCATAATTTGTCATGAATGGCATTTGCAATAAGTCTTCGAATTTCTCTTCGATAGTGTTGTACCATGCTACCAGCATCAAAGAAGCTCTTCGGATCGACTACTAAATCAGGATCTTGTGTCAGTTCAGCGATCTGGCGCAATGTCACCTCCTTTTTGGGTCGTATTATATGGCTATCAGGAAGTAGCCATTGTCGAACCGATGCCTCCTGCAACGAGCTTCCCAATCCCCGTAACTCCCTCGTCAGAGCACGGTAGGATAACTGATTTTTTTCTTTATATTTTCTCAATGCTTCTTTCCAATACAATGACTTTTGAGCCGCATTCACAATCTTGGGTTCAATCTTGTTACTTTCGAGCAATTGCGAAAAAATCATGTCAACTATATTTCTTGTGTAATCATCTCTTTTTGTAAATACAAGTATATCACCCGGTGATAGTTTATCCGGTGAACTTTCTGACACGCTCTGTTCCAACTGATCAAACACTACAGCCGAATAGTATTTTGAAAACAAAATTTGCTCACCAGTAACAAATGTTCCAACAAAATCAACCTCAGCAGTTCCAGTATAAGAAGTTGATGTAGTACTCGGAGACACAAGTTTTCTTATATCAAAAAGACCAAGGCTTTCGACAAATTCATCCAGACTTCTGAATTCACGAATCACATCTTCTTCGCTTTCATAAGAATCATTATCAATTATGTTTTTATATGCTGGCTCTTTTATTCCTTGCATCTTTGAATTTAGTTTCCGCTCAACATTAACGTTCCTTTTTTGTCGAAAGTGGAACATCCTTCTTTCACAATCATATAAAAGTATTTTCAATTCAGGAGAGGCATAGCATTGTAGGGAATCAAACTTTTTTCCAACAATATCGCTGCATGCAACAATCAGATCGTATTCTTCACCGGAATCAAACCTATTTGCTGTCATACACCTAATCTCAGACATTCCTCTAAATCGTTCGAAACATTTTTTAAAAATATCCACATAGTATGCTTTTGGAACGATGATCGCTATTCTCTTACCGAGATTTGCACTTAAAATCGAATTTAGCTCATCTCTTTTATATGATTTCTCGAAAAGCCTTTGATACATCTCTGATAAATTGTTGATAATACTCTCGCACTGGGGCTGTAACAAGTATGATCTATATGCAATAACTCTAAGTTCCTCGAGTCGTTTCCGTGGTGACACAACAGCGGCACTTAGAAGTCCTTCATCAATAGCTCTCTCCATCTCGTTCATTGTAAAAAATGCCCCGGTAAATAAATTCATCAGTGCCATTGCTGACAGTATAAAGTTATCTTTATCATCCCCCGACCAATTAGATTGACGCAGAGTGTTCAGAGTATTTTTCAATTTCTTATACTCTTCCCAACACCAACACCCTGACACAGAAACTACTTCAATTTTTCTCCTAACTATGTTATTGATATGAAGATCCAGCTCTCTTAAGAACGGATTATTCCTATCACTATTGCTATCAGATCTCTTATCTTTTTCTAATAATTCTTTCGTACAAGCAAAAACAAATGCATCTTCATATTGTTCTATAGCCATTTCACAGGATTCAGAATCATATGGTAGAGAAACATGGGCAAACCTCAATGATTTCCTGCGTAATAAATCGTTAAGACCTGAAGCGCTATCCATCAACGAAGTTGTATTCGCCGACCATAAACCTACTACTCTATTTCCTGACTTTGAAAGAACAAGATTTCGCGCCTCCGACACTTTACTTGTCAACTTTATTACGGCTTCTTCCTTCGCAGGATTCTTTCCGATCTGAAAACTATCCCCAGAAGCAGAATAGTAAGAAACAGGGACAAAATCAGTCAAGAATATGCTTTTACCTTCTCCATATACAAACCGAAGATGTTGACATATATCAATAATTTCAGACTTGTCCGCAATTATTACAAACGAAATATCGAGTGTACTGGGGACCTCCGCTTCTGAAACATCCATAATGTAGGACAAGAATTCATTCCGATTCGAACGGGCTTTCCGAACACCACGCCCATCGGTAACGATTGATTCTCCATAATACGGCTTAACCTTATGTTTGTTTTTATCATACGGAATAAATGATTTCTCGGGGCCGTTTTTTCCCTTTGCATTTTGCATGAGGATAATGTATTTTTGCTCGCCACATCCCTTATCCTCTTTTTCCACACCGCACCAACGATATCGCTCTCCGTTATAAAGTACCATATCACCTGGCTGTAATGTTTCTATTATCCTATCATTACTAACTAGAGAATAAGAAAAACATGCTAAAGCAAATGCTGCGACAGAGACAACATCAAAACACACTGCCCCAGTATGAAAAGAAAAACTTATTGTTTTTTCATCTTTCTCCAATTGCTCGGCAAAAAAAGATAAGTATCTTTCCATTATACTTTTTGATGAAATAATGAAATCATCATAGTATATTTCACACTTCTCAATCATTGAAAGAATATAGTTCCCATTCTTCATATTGCATTCCCTCATAATGACGCTGGAAAAATCTTCTGGTTTTTCTTATTCTCTTATTCAATTGTTAAAGATAATAAGTTTTCAAATTGATAAGATCTGTCCGGTTTTTTTACCACACAATTCATCTCAGTAAGCTGCGAAAGCATTTGCGATGCTCTTGCTGATGTTATACCAAGATATTCTGCCATTTCCTTTGTTTTAAATGTTCTCACACCAAAGTGATACACTGTGTCAAAATAACGATTTATAGTTTTCTCTCTTATAGACCCTCCAAGGCCATCCCATATTGCTCGACATAATAAAAGCTCATTCCCGTACATGCTGAACAGTCTTTTTTCTGTCATTGTAAATGCCGCAAACATAGTAATAATATTATCATTTATAAACTCTGCCATTTCCTCAATAACAGGCACTGTCACTGCGTTTCCAAATTGCTTGTATTGATGACTAATTGGAATACCCTCGGGAAAGGAAAACCTGTCTACTCCTGTCTTATCAATAAACCCATAACCAATAAACCCCTGTAATCTCCCCCACTCCGTCGGAGTCATGGTACGGACGCACTTATTATTAATAGGGGAAAATTTTCCTTTTATTTCAAGGCCACAATACTTTCTTCCGTTCTTGTAATCAAATATTAAATTTCTCTCTCGACCCGATCCCCCAGTTGCTAAAAGAGTGTTGGCAATAGGATTTTCATTTTGAGGGCTATTGAGTATTCTGTAACCGAATCCATATCCTTTCTCATGTTGTCTAACTATATGTCTCTCTAAAGTCGAAAGGTATCTACTTGAAAGAAAAAACCGTGCGTCTACTTCATCATCTAAAACGTCCTTCAATCTATTATATATTGGAGCTCCTTTTCTACATTTTGGAAGCTCCTTGTCTATCAACTCCAAATGTTTTCCAAAATAAACTCGGCTAAAAGCAATAATATATACTCGAGGTCTATTTTGAGGAATACCGAAGTCTTTTGAATTTCTTAAAAAGGATGACCGCTTCACTATTGGCTTTCCTTTATCATCATACTGCAACCCAACAATATGGTAGTCCAATTGATGATCCAACGTATCAATAATTGTATTAATAGTCGCCTGTTTATCGTGTGATAAAAGGTTTTGAACATTCTCCAAAAATATGACTTTGGGTCTTGTCATTTTTATAATGTCCGCAATATCAAAGAATATCGTTCCCTTTGTCTTATCTTCAAAACCTTTTTTTTGTCCGACACTACTAAATGCCTGGCATGGGAAACCTGCCAACAACACATCATATCTTAAGAGCTGCAATTGTTTCTTAAATGCTGAATCGCTTACATCATGACGTGGATTATTTCCAAATAAGTGTTCATATGTTTTGCAGGCAGACTCATCAATTTCTGCAGACTCGACATTTATATACTTACCTGTCAATTCGAATCCACGACGTATCCCACCTATACCTGCGCACAAATCAATTGTTTTTAGTCGCATTCATCTTTCTCCCCAAACACATTAACAACGACATCTGCACATGTACCTATCTTATTAATGTTTTACAATTCAAGACTCGACTCCTCTGAGTTTAAAAAAGAAATAACTTGCATTAACACATCCTCACATTCGTCAGGCCTTTTTTGCATTTTCTTTATCGTACACTCCCATATTACAAGACGACGAATCCCTCTTAAGCGCAATTCATCTTTGACAATCTCATCCCTAGAAACATTCTGTTGAAATTTACGCAGCCAAAAATCCACCCTGGTTTTTGGAATTGTCGCATATTTACAGCCAGCATGCCTATGCCAAAAACATCCATTCACAAATATTGCTGTATGGTACTTCGCGAGATAGAGATCTGGATGCCCTGGAACATAGGAAACATTGTTTCTATATCGATAACCACGCATAAACAGTTCATGCCTGATATACTTTTCTGGCTTTGTATCTCTACTTTTGATTGCAGACATATTCTTACTGCGTTCTTCCTGTGATTTTATGTCAGCCATTACATACCTTCTGTTTTTTTGACATAATCAATAAATCTTCCCAACGTCCATATCCTATCCTGTCTTTCGCGTGGATATGTTTTTATATATTCCTTGGGCACCACCAAAACAACTTTCTCTGCTTCCATTTCATCCATCTGGGCAACAGAAATACCCTGCTGTAAAGTACACAGATATTTATAGCCGTTCCTTAAGCGGTTTGCCTCATTTATAACCTGTCGCCATCTATCCTTGCACGTTGTCTTTGCCGCCAAGGATATCAGTCGTTCTGTAGGGAATTCAAAATCAGCATATGCCTCCTGAGACGGAAAAATGAAATCAGGTCGTTTGTTCCCTTCCGTTACGGCCTGCGGGGTATATTGAAGACCATTTTCATCAAATAGCGCAGCAAGATGGTGCTCAAGGCTCTTTCCAGCTCGGCTTTTTCTACGGTTGAGTACAGTATTTGCCAGATCAACAAAGTCCTCTATTGATGAAAACCCTTCGGAAATCGTATTCCCATACAGAAACTGCTCAATCGTTCTAAACAATCTGTATTCCTCTGCCGTCCATTCTATCAATGCCTTATCTGGATTGCTTATGGTAAGTTTTCTGGTTTCATATACAGCATAACTGATCACCCTTGCTTCTGTTGACATCTCAGCAGATGTTGGGAACTCTAGCAAGTGTGACTGCATAAACTCATCCATCAGCACTCGTTCTTTGTGCTGCGGCTTTATCTGTTCGCTGTTGATCAGGTTATTGGTTTCCGCAGGTGTTAAGCCGAATGCACCAAGATATTCATTAATGCTGTCGTCATCATTAAGAACAAACCCTTTATAGTAATCCTCTTCATCTTTTATTAGTACAAACAACGCCCCCGTATATTCCGGACGCAGAAAAGGAAATCCCCTTCCAAAATTCGTTATTCTATATTCGTTTCTTGTTCCCTGACCATAATAAATAAATCGACTTTCTGTTTCAAAGTCATCCTGCCATTGAATCTTAACCCAGCGATCTTTGTTCTGCCCCTTTTCACCCGGCATATCGAACAAAATCGGGATAGCTGGCTTGGAAACATATATCCCAGCCTGATGAGCACCTGTTTTACTCGTATCATTCCCAGATAAAAACTTTGCAAATGTAAGCTGTCCCTTCATCGTTGCGCTAACCGCGGCAGAAGAATAATCTGACATAACCAAACCCTCATTTTAAGTGATTTCACCTGCATCCAACGCCATCATTTTATCTACAACCAGTCTGGCTACATTTGTCATAAGGGGAACAACGACAGAATTACCAAACTGCTTATACGCCTGCAAATCCGAAACAGGTATTACAAAAGAATCTGGAAACCCCTGTAATCTTGCACATTCCCGAGGAGTAAGGCGTCTTGGATTTTGCCCTTCCTGTGGAATCAATATTTCCGAACCATCTTTGTAATATCTTGCGCTAAGCGTTCTGCTGACCCCGTCTAAAGGGGCCATTCCATAGCCAAAACCATGACCGGCAGCTTTATGCTTTGCTGCATAATTTTGCAGGTATGCCCACAATTTATCTGATAGCGTATACTTTTTATCAACTTCCGGTTCTAATATATCTCTAAGTACGGGCTTAGGTTCTATCGGTGTTATACCGAAATCAAAGTTCATCATGAAGCCATATCGTTCACGATCAAATCCAACAATCACAATTCTTTCTCGATGTTGCGGAACAAAATTCTGTCCATCAAGAACTTCACAAAAAGTCTGATACCCAAGTTCATCCAGGGAATCCATTATCACTTTAAATGTTCGACCTTTATCATGATTTTTAAGATTCTTAACGTTCTCCAACATAAAGGCTTTGGGCCGCTTCGCCTTGATTATTCTACAGACATCAAAAAACAGGGTCCCCTGTGTTTTGTCTTCAAATCCTGTCGCCCTACCAAGACTATTCTTTTTTGAAACACCTGCAATTGAAAATGGCTGACACGGAAAACCAGCCACCAGAATATCATGATCTGGAATGTCTTTATGTTCATCAACCTGAGTAATGTCTCCATCAGGCTGTTCTCCAAAATTTGCAAAATAGGTCTGCTGACAGTATTTATTCCATTCATTTGAATAAACACATTTTCCTCCAGCTCTTTCAAAAGCGATTCGCATTCCGCCTATTCCTGCAAAAAGATCTATAAATGTAAATGCTTCCCCTCTTCGTTGTGAAGCATATTTTTGATTTAGAAGCTGCCGTATTGCACCGGTAACCACATCCTGGGTAGACATCCCCGATCGTTCAATATACTTTTCAAGCGCCTCCATTAACCCATCATCAAGACGTACATGTATCTGCTTTGACATATAATCCTCCGGGATTTTTTATATACCATTTATTTCCCAGATTATAATATAACATCAGTGAAACTGATATTCAATACAAGCTCTTTCTATAGAACAATACCTTTTCAATCTAATCGATGTAATAGATGAATGGGTAATCCGTCTATGGTCATTATTACCATCGCACAATTAATTGAGTCTCTTGCAGATTCATCTGCACGCCCTACCCATGAACTCAATCGCAGAATTAAATCAGTATAAGATGAGATAACCAAACAGAATCCGTGACATATAAAATAAGACCACAGTTCACCTGCAGTCTTCAGAGAATGAGTCTATATCAGAAATGTGAAAGGGCCCCTCATCCCTGTTGACTATATTATTTTACTACATTTGCAGCTTATAATACAGTCTCTATACAGGGGTTGAATTTAGTTTGGCAAATTTTAAATTCTTTTGTCCCTCCCCCAAAATCCCTCGTATATATAGATGTAAGGGCCAAAGGAAGCCCACTAAAAAGAAAATCACACAAAAATTA
>OCTX012169482.1_pt1 | contig 14187 bp, 14 predicted proteins | sample 1539691 | NCBI WGS metagenome assembly OCTX01 (sample SAMN02144231, study PRJEB22623) | gut metagenome | biome: sheep rumen | host: Ovis aries | place: New Zealand | reverse complement strand
AAGGATGCTGTGGCACCGCTTTATAATGATGAAGGCATATTGGTAATGAGTGTTTATGATTTTCTTCTAAATCCAGATAGCATGGAAATCTAAATGAATATTATAACTTAACGTCAGCTCAGGATTAGATTAATTCTGATGCTGGCGTTTTTCTTTTTAAGAGTTCACATTATGTGTACTTTATGTCCACATTCGCACTCATAAAAATTCAAATCATCGCGGTTCAATAAAACCATCTCGCCCACACGCACGCCTGTTGATGCCAGCATGTCTACAATAGCTAAATCCCTTAGTTCTTCACAATTGTCACGCATCAATTCAAGCTCTTCATCTGTATAAGTTTCTTTTATATTACTTACTGTCTTGACTTTATGAATACACCTAACAGGGCTTTTACTGATGTAATCTTCATCCTCCAGCCATGCAAAAAACTTGATAAAATTCTTCGTATGTTATCAATAGTCACCTTACTTGAGCCATTTTGTATCTGATAATCTGTAAGATATTTTCTCAAATCTTCTGTTTGAATAATTCTTACATCTTTCTCCAAGCCGCAAATCACGGTTTCAATTGTTGCCAAATAATATTTCAACGTCTTTTCAGAACAACCTTCTACTCTTTTAGCTGAAATAAATTTTTCCACCAACCCCTGATTATCATTTTCTAAGTTGCAAGCCTTAATAGGTTCTACATCATAATCTTGAAGCACCTGGTTCAAATTGTTTTTTAAATTTACCAATTGTCTATTATCAAGATACGGCAACATTCTCTGAACTACCTCAGAAATTAATTCATCTCTCATATCGTTACTCCTTAATATGTGTGAGAACGATATGGGCGGCTGTTCCGTATATTTACTCCCGCCGCCTATGAGAGTTTTATTTACTCTTTTTCCTCATCTTTTTTCTGTAAATAATAAAATTCTTTCTGAGTCTCAATCTCTGCACGTAACTCCTCCTCTGTCGGAAGATATAATTTATACTTTGAAGCAAATAATTGCTCATTCTCATGAAGCACAGAGTATTTCGCAATATCTTCGTCTGTATCTGTACAAAGAACTATCCCCAATGTTGGATTATCATCTGAAGCTTTTTTTAGCTCATCATACATGCGGATATACATATCCATCTGACCAACATCCTGATGTGTAATCTTCTTTGTTTTTAAATCAATAAGAACAAAGCACTTTAATATATAATTGTAAAAAACAAGATCTATATAATAATCTTCCTTTTCTGTATGAATGTGCTGTTGTCTTGCTACAAACGCATAACCCTTTCCCAGCTCCATTAAAAACCTCTGCAAATTATCAATAATCCTTTGCTCTAAGTCTGATTCAAGATACGAAGTATCTTGCTGCATCCCTAAAAATTCTGCAATAACAGGATTTTTTATAAATTCCAACTTATTCTGATATGATGAAGTAAGTTCTTTCATCTCATTTTCAACAGCTTGTTTATCTTGTGTTTTTAATATTCGATAATAATACTGTGAAGAAACATTTCTTTGCAAAGTTGTTGAGCTCCAAACTTGCTCATAAGCTTCTTTTTCATACCATTGTCTAGCCAATGTATCTTCTACCTGTGTTAATATTCTATAATGTGTCCATGAAAGCATCCCCGTTTGTGAACGAACTTCGTTCATTTTTCCATTTGATAACAATTGTGAACGAGCTTCGTTCACAATCTCTGGAAACATACGATACACTTTCAAGCATTGATAAAGTATTCTTTTTGAATATCCTTTTCCATAAATACCAGTCAGTTCTTTTGATAATTTATCAACAACCTCTGCACCATATTTTGCCCTATCTTTACCTTCAAGCACTTCTTCATCAATACGTTTTCCTATATACCAATTTCTAAGGACTAATGTAATATCAACTGCCTGATATGCATATTGTTTGGCACCATCAATAATAGTGCATATGTCCTTAACAATATTGTTTGTATTCTCATATTTAATAATTTCACTCATTTCATAAGTCCTTTCTTAATTAGTATAAACGATAATTTATAGCTTCATTCTCCTTAAATTCTTGCTTTTTCAAAACATTTAAAGCAGTCATCACTTGCTGAGCAGAACTTATAGTTTTCACATCATCAAAAACTTTTCTACCATTATTCATATTTTTCCCCTTAACTCTCTATGCTACCGCATTTGCGTTTATCTTCTCTATTACCTTTCTAATCGCACTCCAAACCGTTAAATCAGTAAAGATATCAACAACACTTCCCTGATCTGTAAACGGTGATTCCTGAAGAACAGAAAGGTCTGTCATCATGCCGTTGTGAACGATATATTCTACAATTTGATTTACAAAATAAATCTGTCTGCTATCAAGATTCGTATCCTCAAGGAATTCAGAGAATGCTTCCTTGGCAGCATTCATATCCATTCCCACGATATTACGAACAAACTCACCTAATGGCTTCTGACCACACTCTTTCTCGTAATCTTCCTTGGTTCCAACTTCTTTCCAAAGAATCTCTTCCAAAGATTCAACGTCCAAATGTGTAAGAGGCTGATTTGTACGAAGCTTCGCAATAACAATATTATCCTGGTGCTGACGAATATAATATTCTGCTTTCGCCTTATAATTCTTCAACTCATCATTTTCAAGTTCAGATTCATTCCACTGTGTGTCTAAAATATCATCCGAAAAATCTGTGTCATAACGAACCTTTCGATGAGGTAAATACTTCATCAGATTACGCAAACTGTCTCTGATATGTTCAAAATCTTCAATTCCTGCACGTTCTACATAATCGGTGTTAAGGATTTTCTCAATCAACTCCTTCTGGACCTGAATCTCCGGAATATTTGCAACAGTTGCTATTCCGCCAACCTTATCAAACAAATCAGATTTCAACCGGCCATACTTTTTCCCCGCAAGCTGTGCTAATTCTAATCCATACATCAATGCATCAAAACGAACCGCTGAAGCCTCATCACTATCCGGCAAAATCAACGGAGCCAATTCTTCTCGAACCAATAATGTATCCTCATATGTAAGCGTCTGATAATTACTCTCAGAGGAATACAAATCCACATACTTAATATGCTGACGAACCGCAAAGTTTTCGCGATTTAATTCTTTCACTTTTTCCGTCATCATTTGAACCAACTGATTACGATACGAAATCAGTCGATCCACCTGATAATTTATATCCTGAAGCTTATAGGCAATCTGGAATTCCAGATTAAATACTGCTCCTTGTAAAGCAATCATATTAGCTGTTGGACGACCTTCTCCCATTCGGAAAAATTCAAAATTTCCACAGAAATCAAAGATGTAGAACTTGTTCTTATCTTCTCCATCTACAAGTCCCGGACAAAGTCTGGTACCACGGCCAATCATCTGCCAAAACTTTGCTTTACTCATTACTTTCTTGAAAAATACAAGATTCAATACTTCCGGTACATCAATACCTGTATCCAACATATCTACCGATATCGCAATCTGAGGCATCTTCTTCGCATCAGAAAACTCATCTATTGCACTCTGAGCATACGTCATATAATTATCGATGACCTTCGCAAAAGACTGACCATTTGCTCCACTGGCAAGATTTGGATATTCCTTATTAAACACTTCCAAAATCTTTTCTGCGTGTGTATGATTTTTAGCAAAGATAATAGTCTTTCCTATCTTCTCGCCATAATTTATCTTTAATGCATCACGCATAACGATATGAAGTACTTGACGAATAGTATCCTCATTGAATAACCATGTATTTAACGCAGAAGAATTAATCTTCTCCGGAAGTTCTCCATTTTCATCTTCGAATGTGTCTTCGTAGATTTCCTTCTCTTCTTCCGTAAGCTCTGCGTAACTAATACCCTGCTCTATAAATTTCAATTTTGTTTCTACAGACATATAATCTACTAAATATCCGTCTTTTACCGCCTGCGCCAAATCATATCCGTATGTAGGAACACCATTTTCAAGTTCAAACACAGAATACGTATTCTTATCGATTTCATCCTTTGGTGTCGCAGTCAATCCAACAAGTGGTGCATCAAAATATGTAAAAATATCCTTATATTTATTATAGATAGATCTATGTGCTTCATCACAAATTACAAGATCAAAATGTCCACTCGTAAAAAGCTTACCATTCTCATCTTTTACCGAATCGATGCATCCCATCATCGTCTGATAGGTTGAAAATACGCAGTGAGAATTATAATTATCCTTTTCCTCACATAGATTCGTGCACGATAAATCAGGCAGTAAATTCACAAAACTTCTCTTTGCCTGAGTAACCAAAGAATTTCGATCTGCCAAGAAAAGAATATTCTTTACCCATCCTGCATCTAACAACACCTTACACAGTGCAATAACCGTTCTGGTCTTTCCTGAACCAGTAGCCATAACCAACAATGCTTTTCTACGATTCTTCCTATCAAAAGCATCACAGACAGCCTTTATTGCACCTTCCTGATAATAACGACCTGCTATGTTTTTATCCACAGATATATGATTCAAGCTCGTTCTCATAGACTGGAGATTATATAGCTTCTCCAAATCACGTTTTGAATATATTTCAGCTACTTTTCTCTCTGGGTACTGATTATCTACAATACGAGTTTCAAAACCATTCGTAAGGAATACTACCGGTCTTCTACCATATTCTTTTTCTAAAATATCTGCATATAATTTTGCCTGCTGACGCCCCTTCGCAACATCCACACAAGTTCTTTTCGCTTCAATAACAGCAAGAGGCTTATGCGCATCGTCATAAAGAACATAATCCGCAAATCCAACTTCGGATTTATTTGGCATTCCTGGTAATTCTACCTCATTAATCCAGTCCTTACCTTCCGTCCAACCAGCATCAATTAGCATGGAATCTATATAAATCTTTCTGGTCTTATACTCTGACAAATCAAGAGGCTTTGGTACATAAGTCTGTTGTTTCTCCGCACGACGTGCCGATAAAGCCTCTTTAAGAGACTCATTCTCATCACGAAGCTTCTGTAAATCAATATCCTTTTGTGCAGAACTCTCTATTTCCTTCTGAAGTTCAAATTTTGTAGCTTCCGCCTGTTCACGGTTTTCGTTTGCTCTCTTTACTCTTTCTGTAATAAGATTTGGATCAAAGACGCGCTCTGCATATAAATCTGAATAGCAATATGCAATATAATCCAGATAGATAAAAAGATTCTCTAAACAAAGCATCGCCTCATCCCGACCTAATTTTTTACCGCTATGAGCAACATTATTACCACATCTACGGATAAAATCCATTCTCTTCCATAAATCCGGTCCGATAATCTGACGATATTCTTCTGCATTCATCAGGCTTTGCAGATTATCCTGATATGGCATCTCAAGTTCCTTATCCACGGAATACATCCACTTTAAAGCAAATTCCATAGCACGACGACTGTTAATAATACTTGCTTCCGGATCCATCAGAATAATTCGCTCTGCAGAAATCGCTACATCAGCAAATCTCTTAAATTTTGGTTCTTCTTTTAAATAATCAAAATTTGTTTTCATATAACCACCCCTTTAGAGTTCTATATATCTCTACGACGATGTGCTTCCAGCTCTAACCAACATTCAGCCAGTTCGTCAACCAATTCTTCTTTCGACATTTTTCTGGCAAAAGCCTTTAATCTTTCCTTATCCTTTTGCCATCGATAGTTTTTATCTTCAGAGTATCTCCACTCATCTTCTTCAAAATCTGCTATATAATCCGGCTTAACAGAGAAGAACGTTGCAACCATATGTTTACATATTACATCATTTTCCTTCGCAAATGGGCATGTACACGTACATTTCTTCGGATGTTTCACATCTATAAAAACATCATATTTCGTCTTTCCACTACCGGCTACAATTGCAGAATAGCAATCTTTCCCATTCTCATATACTTCAAGAACTTTATTCTGTTTATAATATTCGATAGCTCTCCAAACAATCTTCTTGGGAGCCTTTTCTACAATACCCATACTCTCTCCATTTATTTTGCGTTTATATCTACAACTTTTGATTTGTCGATTTGTTTGACAAAATCCATAAATTGTTTCTGTATGTCAAGTGGCGGAACTATTAACTGCAAATCTTCTATTTGTTGCTTAGTAATTGCTTCTCGTGTTGCACCACCAGCTGTAGCAATGTTCCACAGCAATCTTTGATAGTTATCCTCTGTAAACATGCTACATACAAATTCTGGTAAAAGACTTTCTTTGCATCTAATAATAGATACGTGCTGGTTAACTCTTGCAGGAAGCAGGTCGTCAGGAACTACACAACATCTTGCTACAGAGGCTCCAGTAATATTCAAAAGCACATCACTTTTCTCAATAGTCACGTTATCTAGTTGTTCAGCTTGTTCATCTGTAATATGAGCCAAATCTTTATACTCAAATCTATTATTATAAACATTCATACTACGGATTAGAGATATTCCCTCATCACAATAGCTTTCTCTGCCACCCTTAGGTGTAGCACCTGAACCTATCTTCCTCATAAGATTCTTACAAGAATCAGTGCTCCACCCTTTATCATTTATAACTGGATTCCCAAACATCTCGACAAATCGGGCTTTGATGAGCTCATCCAACTTTGATAATTCACTCTTACGATTATCTATAATATTCTGCAATAAACCAATCTTTTCTACGATTTTATGTGCTTGCTCAGGCGCATAAATAGGTAACTCCAAAGAGTCAATGTGTTCATTTCTAATGTTGTTAATATTTGCACCGATAGCAACTTCTGAGATTTTTCTTCTATAAGCATCACTTTGAAAGTACTTACCCAAGTAATCGGCTATGTCCTTACTTGGTCTCACAACCTTACAAAAAGCGCCAAAGGTACAAAGCGAATCAATGTCAACGCTAGCTGCCTTTCCGACAAGCTGCTTACTTCCACTCGATGCACAAATCAACACATCTCCGACTTTAAGATATTGTTCTTCTGATACTTTACTTTTATCAACATATACAACATCATCAAAATTTAGCTTTCCATCATCAATATTATTTGCTCTCAAGAGAATCACAGAATCACCATCTAAAGAATCATGTAAATCCTCAGGTTTATATGAAACACCTCTTACTTGTTTGGCTATATTTTTAACCCTAGTTTTTTCCATCTATCATCCCTACAAATCTCAATTTATCAAGATATATATTTCTGATGAGATGTTTTCACGTTATTCTGATTCACCATAGCATATTGCATAGTCGTATCAATTTGAGAATGACCTAATATTTTTTGAACTTGTTCTATTGGCATGCCCTTATCTATTGCTCTTGTTGCCATAGTCCTTCTAAATTTATGAGGATGTATCCTTACAATATTAGCCCGTCTTCCTAATTGTCTCATCCTTATTTCCACGCCACTTATTTTTAATCTATCATATGGTGCATCTAGTGTAACAAATAATGCAAGATTATTATCCGTTCTAACCTTAATATAATCTTGCAAATGCAACTTTGATTTTGCATCAAAATATACTTTTCGTTCCTTTCCTCCCTTACCAAATACAATACATTCACGTGCTTCAAAATCTATATCAGATATATTCAAATTTACAAGTTCTCCAACTCTTATTCCTGTTGAATATAATAAATCTACAATAGCAAGATCTCTTTCACACGTACATCCATCTCGTAATTGCTCTATTTCTTCATCATTTATTATTTCCTTAACTTGCTTAATTGTCCTTATCTTATGAATTCTTTTCATCGGACTTTTCAAAATATAATTTTCTTCTTCCAACCAAGAAAAAAAACTTGAAATATTTCTTCTAACATTATCAACAGTAACTTTACTACAATTATTCCATTGTTGATATTTAGATAAATAATTACGCATATCTTCTGTAGTTATTTTTCTAATAGGTTCACTAATGTTTTGAAGTAACTTTTCAACTGTTGAACCATAATACTTTATAGTTCTTGTTGAACATCCTTCTATTTTCTTTGCATCTAAAAACATCTTTAAATATTCATCATTTGATATGCTTTTTTTCTTTTCCATTTTACCTGAAAAAACACCTAGCATAACTTCTTGAAGTTTTTTCATTTGTGTAATTGATAAATACTCTGACATTTCGTTTAATATGGTTACAATCTTTTCTTCCATGTTGGTTTTCCTTTCAATACCAACATCCTGCAACCATTTTTTACTTTGTATTTTTTGCTATCCATTTACTTATCTTAACCATGTTATCATATGCATCTTCAAATTTTCGTTCTTGTAAACATACAAATAACGAATCTAAATTTTTCCAATATTCTTCTGGTAAATACATATATAATCTCTGTATACTAGCGCCAGCTTCACAAGCGTTTTCTATTGTTTTCTTTTGCAAACAAGCTCCTACAGAACTAAAAAAACTTTCGAACGCATCAATCCGTCGTGTTTTTTCTAAATTATTTATTTCCATATTTCGAATTTTAAGTTGAAATCTATTATTTGCTATTTGTGTAAACACCGGTACTAAAATTGATAAAATCAACGTAATTGCTATGGCTATCCATGGTGCTAATTCTTTAAATTCCATATATACTCCTATTTTATCCAAAATATTTTTGCATCAAACTATCAAACAATAATTTTGTTTCATCTAACGCTTTCTGCACTACAACTTTTGATTTGTCGACTTGATGTAAAAAGTTTTTAAACTCCTCTTGAATAGTCATTGGTGGTACAGGAATAGTTAAAAGTACCAATAGTTTTGATCTTATTCCCTTTACAGTACTCCCCGATGATTTTTGCCACATCTTATCCTGAAACTCCGGGCTAGCCAGTGCATATTCCAAATATTCCGAATTAAGAATATCTTCATGAGGTTGCATCGTTATTAACCGCTGACCCACACAGAACTTCTCATAAACATCAGGAATTCTGCAAACGTTCCCCAATGGCGCTTCAGTAGTAAATAAAACATCATTTACTCTTGGAATTCCACGTGTCATGACATCGTCGTAGTTTTCTTCAGGTATGAACTCTTGCGGATCGATAAAAAACTTATTATCCTTTACATTTTTAGCAGTAATCAAAGGAACTCCTTCTTCTGATTTTTCAGGAGTTTTCCCTCTGTAATCGATAAAATCACAAACCTCATCTAATTCTTTTTCATTGATGTGGCTCTTAAAATAATCACCAAAGAGCTCGACAAATCGGGCTTTGATGAGTTCGTCTAACAGATTTAATTCCTTTTGTCTTTCATCAATAACATTTCTTACTCTGGTTAGCTTCTCTACAACTTCCTTCTGAAGACTAATGTCTGGCAATTCAATCTGATACTCTCTCACACTAGCAGCTGACAAGTTTGGCTGAGAGCTTCCATTATTAGCTTTTACAAGTTGCTCCTTAATTGATGGTGAATCCAGCGAAAACATCAGATAATCTCCATCAATCTTTTCATAGTCAGGTCTAATGATAACCAATGATGATGCAATTGCACCTGCAACATCATCATTTACAATAGCTTTCTTCCCCAGTGAACCTCTCAAACAATAAAGTATATCGCCCTTTTCAAATTTACCAGAGCTCAGTTTTTCATACTTTTCTTTAGAGATATAATTCATGTCCCCAAAATCAATCGTACGCCCCGTTAAATGCCCTGCATTTACAAAAGGTACATCCCCTTCTTCCGTTATATCCGCCTGAGACGGATAATTCTTGCCTCGATCACCATTTATTAATACAGCAATATCTCCAAGTTTAACTTTCTCCATCTATCATCCCTACAAATCTCAATTTGTTTTTCCTTTCTTCTAATCAGCCGACACTCCTATCAAATAATTGATAAAAGCACTACAAGAAACCAACATATACTTTGCTTCTTCAAATGTAGATGCTGGACCTCCTATATTACCTGCATGTCTTATTCCATTTGCATCTGACGTATATCCATACAAAACATTAAATGCCGATTTTAAACCTGCATGTATTTCAATACCTTTATCATCCAACGTCTTTAGCAATTTCCCTAATGTAGCCTCTTTTCCTTTTATTTCGGTTAAAATCTCACATAAAGCTTCTACTGCGCTTATGCTCTCTTTTATTGAATTCTCATAATCTGGAGAACTTCTATCCGCCATCAATTTATTTGCTTTCGATAAATGAGTGTATACGGGTTCGTATTTAGTATTAATAGCCTGATTAATCGCATCAATCTCTATATCGTCAGTAATTGGTGTTAACATTCCATCAACAAATCGATACCCTATATATTCACGTTCAAGAAATCCATTAACCAACTGAAACAAAGAGGTACTCTGATAACATTTATCGTACGGATTATAATATTCAAATCCTCTACTATCTTGCATGTATCTGTCCCAATACTGAACTATTGCTTCCATCACTGTTAGTACATCATCATATTCATCAGACAGTATAGTGTTATTAATCATTTTCCAAATAGAATCATCATCTATTTTCCTTCTAGTATCTATCGATTCAGCATATACTGTCCCCATAATATAACGAAAAAAATCCTGTATTTCTTCATTTCCCCAATATGTATTATGCATATATACTTCTTGGTAAATTTCACTCAACATATTTTGGATTTGAATTCTCGTTCGTTTATCAAATTCTTTCACTTGAATTGTAGTATTCTCCGACTTAATATTATACCGATCAGAAAAACCACCCCTTTTACTTACCTTTGCCACTTGTCTACTCTCCTAACAGTTTCTCCAACTCATCCATTTCTTTGCCAATTTCCATCTCAATCTCGCGGATATTAGCCATGATTTCTAATGTTGGCGGATACTCTACCTTTTCGTACACCACTTCTTTATATTTGTTGATAGATAAATCATAGTCATTATCTGCAATTTCCTGCTTTGGAACCATAAATGACTTGTCCGTACGTTCTCTATCAACTTCTTTATCCAGATTTTTAAATCGTTCAATGATATCCGGAATGTCATTGTCGCTAATCGGTGTACGTTTATCATCCAAACTGTAACCATCAGCAGTCATATCATAGAACCATACATTGTCTGTTCCACCATGACCTGTCTTTGTAAAGATAAGAATAGCGGTAGAAACTCCAGCATATGGTTTGAACACACCGGAAGGCATAGAAATCACGGCCTCTAATCGGTTCTCTTCAACTATTTGCTTTCTAATATCCTTATGCGCTTTAGATGAACCAAAAAGGACACCATCCGGAACGATACATGCACATCTTCCGCCAACTTTTAACATACGAAGGAAGAGAGCCAAGAATAAAAGCTCTGTCTTTTTTGTCTTACATACCTTTAGCAAGTCTCCGGATACAGCGTCTGCATCCAAACTTCCTTTGAAAGGTGGATTGGCAAGAATCAAGGAATACTTATCATGATCCGCATTCTGATCTGACAAGCTATCACGATATTCGATAAAAGGATTATCAATTCCATGAGTCATCATATTCATAGCGCCGATACGAAGCATAGTTCTATCCATATCAAATCCATTAAACATAGAATTCATATAATGCTCTTTTTTATCCTTATCAAAGAAGATTTCTTCTTTCTTTGTTTCCTTTAAATATTCCGCTGCAGAAACAAGAAATCCCGAAGTACCGCAAGCCGGATCACAGATTACATCATCAGCCTTTGGATCTACCATTTCTACCATCATACGGATAATATGACGAGGTGTTCGGAATTGACCGTTTCTTCCAGCAGATGCAATCTTATTAAGCAAATACTCATACACATCACCACGTACATCAGATGACTGTGTGGAGTTCATAATTTCATAAATCTCATCCAAAGAATCTACTACCTTTGATAAGAGAAGTGGTGTTGGTAGTTTAAAAATAGCATCATCCATATACTTAGAATATGCACTATTCTTATCGCTATGAAGATTCTTAATAAATGGAAAAACCCATTCTTGCATAACAGTATACATTCTTCCAGCTGGGAAATCATGAAATACGGACCATTTAAGCTGTGATCCTTCAATAGAGCGATCTCCAATCTTTACTTCACCTTCAAAAATACTGTGATAAGGAAGTCCAAGCATGGCGCTTTCCTTTTCACGCTTATTATCTACATCGTCCAAATCCCTGATAAACATAAGATATGTAATCTGTTCGATTACTTCAAGTGGGTTTACAAGCCCACCTGCAGCAAACACATCCCAAAGTCCATCGATTTTATTTTTCAAGTCTCCTGTAATCATTTATTAATCCTCCACATTCCATGTGTATTTCGTATAACGGCCTCCGCCGATTTTCTTAATTTCATTATTCTTTAGAAGTTCTGCCAGTGTTCTCTGAACCGTTGTATCACTTATATCAGGATTCATTTCCAAAAGTTCTGACTTTGTAATCGTTCCGATGTGATTTTTTATAATCTCACGAATTCGATCTGACTTTGACAGATTCGGATTTGTAACAAGCTCTACTCTGGACTCGAACTCTTTATAAGCATTTACTATAACTCCAAGCATATAGTTAACAAACGGCTTATAATCATTCTCATTTTCATGCCAGTTTAATGAACTATCCTGAAGAACTTCGTAGTACGTTTCTTTAGACTCTTCTATAATCTTCTCTATACTGATATACTTTCCAACAATAACTCCTGACTGATACAAAAGAAGAAGCGTTAACAATCTGCTCATTCTTCCATTTCCATCATTGAATGGATGAATACACAGGAAATCCAGAATAAACATAGCATTTAAAATCAACGAATCCACTTCACCTTTTGCATCTCGGAATGCTTCACAAAGTGCATCTATAGCCTCTGCTGTCTCCCATGCAGAAACAGGACGAAATCGAACTTTCTTATTTCCCTTATCATCTTCTTCCTGAATGATATTGTCTCCCGTCTTAAATACGCCGCCATCAACGTTACCAACAAACTTATATAAGTCACGATGTAATTGAAGAAAGTAATTTGCATTTATCGGTATATAATCGTAGTTCTCATGGATTGTATTTAACACATCACGATATCCAGCAATCTCAGATTCATCCCTGTTTCGCGGAGTTGTTTTCTCCTGAACCAGATTCTTCAATCGATCATCTGCTGTAAAAATACCCTCTATTCTATTAGAAGCCTCTGTACTCTGAATCTTAGCAATCTCAACAAGTTCTTTTAACTCATCTTTGTGAGCTTCAATAAAAAGTCTTTGCTCACCTTTGTATTCACTAATCAGAGTGAGCTTCTTTACAATTTCCGGAGTTAGCAGCTTTTGCCATTTATCTCTGTAATTATAATTCCTCATTCAATTACCTCATTCAACTTTTAACTTAGTCATATATCGTTCATATGACATAATTAATTGTACTCCAGTTTAATATAGTCGTCAAGCGCTTCAATTTAGTCATTTATAAAACACTTGACCAAGTTGAAGTGTGATATGAGCTAATTAAAATGGTACAACTAACAACCCCACCAGCCCGTGTCAATCTCCAGCACATCTTCCCTACTTTTGACACGTCCCGATGGGGTTGTTTATTGGTAGCGAAGAACACTTAAGATTAAGTGCGCTTCGCCATATGTAATTGTATGTCACATCTCCAAAATCACTGTTATTTTGCTACTTTGTCACATTTACACAAAAACTGTCTGGGTTAAAAGTGGGTTACAAATCCACCTAAAAATCCCCACAAGCCTTGCTATTACTGACTTTAAGAGAATCGTGGAATCAGTTGCCGTGGCAGATAAATAAAACTTTTATCATAAACTATCCCTCACTTATTCTCCATATATCCTATGGTCCATATTAAATTTTGATATTTTCCCACATACCTTTTTCTAATGAAATAGCGTTATCTACTGTCATACTTCATCATACTTCTGTATAAATTCATTATAACAAATATGTTCTGCAGATTCTATTTTCTTATGAATTTTATTTATCTTTTTTGTTGTTTTCGCTGATTTATGCATCTACTCTTCTCCTACAGAACCTTCTTTAACTTTTTAATCTTTTTCATCAACATATCAATATCAATACTTGAATAATTAACTATGAATATATGATAGTCCTTCACTTCATCCATATAATAATCACTTACTGCCTGAACTATAATACCATGACTCTTTAGCATATCCTTAAACTTATCATCACTCATTTTAATGTTTAACCTCAAATTAAAATGAAGTCCCGAGTCATTCTCAATGATTTCATATTTATCCTTTGGAAGTTCATGCTCAATTGCATCAATAAGCGCCTTCCTCTTCTTGCCATAATAA
>OCTX012243615.1_pt1 | contig 14190 bp, 10 predicted proteins | sample 1539691 | NCBI WGS metagenome assembly OCTX01 (sample SAMN02144231, study PRJEB22623) | gut metagenome | biome: sheep rumen | host: Ovis aries | place: New Zealand | reverse complement strand
TAGCGATTTCTGAGTGTTTCTAGGATTGCGAGAATTTCGTAAGAAATGGAGCAATCCGTATGTCATATGGTGTTAAAAGGTACTTTTGACTCCTCCTTCATAACATTATATATATAATAATGTGTTTGTAAGACAACTTAATAATAATGTTTCACGTGAAACATAATAAAAGTATGGAACATTATATTGATTGGTGGTATAATTACAAAAGTTTTATTCTTTAGAGTTGTATTATGAATTTGAGAGGCTGATTATGGGAAGAATAATTGCTATAGCGAATCAAAAGGGAGGCGTTGGCAAAACAACGACTTCAATTAATCTGGCTGCATGTCTTACTGAAAAAGGTAAGAAGGTACTTGCAATCGATATGGATTCACAAGGAAATATGACTAGTGGTTTCGGTATTGATAAGGAAAATCTGAAATATACTATATATGAGACTCTTGTTGGAGAATGTAATTTGGGAGAAAGTATGATTTTAGATGTTATCCCAAATCTGAATCTCATACCTGCTAGTAGAGATCTGGCTGGTGCAGAAGTAGATTTTATTGATTACGATAATCCTCAACAGATACTTAAAAATATTATTAGAAATATTCGTAAGAAATTCGACTTTATTATAATTGATTGTCCGCCTGCTCTTGGTATGTTAACTATTAATGCTATGACTGCAGCTGATACAGTGATAGTTCCGATTCAGTGTGAATTCTATGCTTTAGAGGGCTTATCACAATTAATCTACACAATTGATTTGATAAAGAAGAAATTAAATAAGAATCTTGAGATAGAGGGTGTTGTATTTACCATGTATGATTCCAGAAATAATTTATCTCAGGAAGTAGTGGACAATGTAAGAGAAAATCTGGATGAACTTATATATGATACTTTGGTTCCTAGAAATGTTAGACTTGCAGAAGCACCAAGTTATGGTCTTCCTATTAATTTGTATGATTCTAAATCATCGGGTGCTGAAGCGTATAGAAAACTTGCAGATGAGGTAATCAAGAATAAATTATTTCAATAAAACCTCAAAGTTAATAATGGAGGATAAATAATGGCTGCTAAAAGAGGCTTAGGTAGAGGAATTAATTCTTTAATTCCTACTGATGAAGATAATAAATCAAAATCTTCTGAGAAAAAAACAAATGATTCTAAATCTCAGAGTAAAAAGGAAATTGTTGAAAAAGAAGTAATTAAGGAAGTGATTAAAGAGGTTCCAGCAGATACTAAGATTAGATTATCTGAGATAGAACCAAATAAATTACAGCCTAGAAAAGAATTTAACGAGGATGCACTTGGTGAACTTGCTGATTCCATAAAAAAATATGGAATTATAGAACCGATTGTTGTTACTAAGAAAGGCAAGTCTTACGAGATAATTGCAGGAGAACGTAGATGGAGAGCTGCCAGACTTGCTGGTCTTAAAGAGGTTCCTGTAATTATTAGAGAATATTCTGATAGAGAAAGAATGGAGGTAGCTCTTATTGAGAACCTTCAGAGAGAAGATCTTAATCCGGTTGAGGAGGCTTTAGCTTACCAAAGCCTTATTGACGAATATAATCTTAAGCAGGATGAAGTAGCTGAAAGAGTTTCAAAAAGTAGAACTACTATAACTAATTCTCTAAGATTATTAAAATTATCAGATAAGGTTAAACAGATGCTTATTGATGATATGATAAGTACTGGTCATGCAAGAGCACTTCTGGCTATAGAGGATGAGAATGTTCAGTATGAAACTGCACTATCTGTATTTGATGAAGGTCTGAGTGTTAGAGAAACAGAACAGCTTGTAAAAGGAGTAAATAATATCCTTGCCGGCAAAGATATAGATGATAAGGGACAGGAAAAGAAAAATACAAAGGATCCTGCTCTTGAAGCTGTTTTAGCTCAGCTTGCTGAAGAATTAAAGAATACGCTTGGTTCAAAAGTAAATATTAAATCAAGTGGTAAGAAAGGAAAGCTGGAAATAGAATATGTTTCTAATGATGATTTAGAAAGAATTATTCATATTATTAAGGCCGGTTCAGCTTTATAAGGAGAGATTAAATGATATTAAGCACTAAAGTGTTTGGAATGAGTCTTGAGCTTTTACTTATAATAATGATCATCCTGATTATATTTCTGCTGATAGCGCTTGTTATGGTATATAGAGAATTAAAGATTATGAGCAGAAAGTATTATTCTCTAACCAGTGGAAAAAAAGCAAAAGATCTCGAACATATTATGTTAACTAGATTTGAAGAAATTGATAAGCTCAAAAAACGTGTGAAAAGATTTTCCAGAGAGCATAGAACATTTCAAGGTCACCTGGATTCTTGTTACAACAAGATGGGACTTGTAAAGTATGATGCATTTGACAATATGGCTGGTGAATTAAGCTACTCACTTGCTCTTCTAAATGCTGATAATTCTGGACTTGTATTAAGCTCCATGCATTCTAAGGAAGGTTGCTTCTCCTACGCAAAGGAAGTTATAAAGGGTGAATCCTATATAGCTCTTTCAAAAGAAGAAAAGGAAGCTATAGCAAAGGCAAAAACTATAGATGAAGAAATAAAGAAAATGGTTGAAGCCGAAGAAGAAGATATATAAATATTATGTAAACCAATTATAGTTGATTGTTGAAAGGAGATATTATGATAGATATTAAATTTTTACGAGAGAATCCGGATATAGTAAAGGAAAATATCAAGAAAAAATTTCAGGATCATAAGCTTCCACTAGTTGATGAAGTTATAGAGTTAGATAAGGAAAGAAGAGATAATCAGGCTAAAGCAGATGCTATTCGTGCTGAGAAGAATAAGATATCTAAACAGATAGGTGTTCTCATGGCTCAGGGTAAGAAGGAAGAAGCTGAGGAAGTAAAGAAAAAGGTTGCTGAGTCAGCTGCTTTACTCAAAGAGCTTGAAGAGAAAGAGCCTGTACTTGAAGAAAAAGTAAAGTCTATAATGATGAGAATTCCTAATATTATAGATGATTCAGTACCAGTAGGTAAGGATGATAGTGAAAATGTTGAGGTAGAGAGATTTGGTGAGCCGGTAGTACCTGATTTTGAAATACCTTATCACACAGATATTATTGATAGATTTGGTGGTATTGATCTTGATAGTGCCAGAGAAGTAGCTGGTAATGGTTTCTATTATCTGGTTGGAGATATCGCAAGATTACATTCTGCTGTACTTACTTATGCAAGAGACTTTATGATTGATAAAGGATTTACATATGTAATTCCTCCATACATGATTCGTAGCGATGTTGTTACAGGTGTTATGAGCTTCGAAGAGATGGATGCAATGATGTATAAGATTGAAGGCGAAGATCTTTATCTTATCGGAACAAGTGAGCATTCTATGATTGGAAGATTTATCAACAAAATGCTTGATGAAAGTCAGCTTCCTCTCACACTAACAAGTTATTCTCCATGCTTTAGAAAAGAAAAGGGAGCTCACGGAATAGAGGAAAGAGGTATCTACCGTATACATCAGTTTGAGAAGCAGGAAATGATCGTTATATGTAAGCCTGAAGATTCTATGGACTGGTATAACAAGATGTGGAGTTATACAGTAGAACTGTTCAGAACTCTGGATGTTCCTGTAAGAACACTTGAGTGCTGCTCAGGAGATCTGGCTGATCTCAAAGTTAAGTCTGTTGACGTTGAGGCATGGTCACCAAGACAGAAGAAGTACTTCGAAGTAGGTAGCTGTTCAAATCTTGGAGATGCACAGGCAAGACGTCTGAAGATTAGAGTTAAGGATGAGAATGGAGATAAATATCTTGCTCATACACTTAATAATACAGTGGTTGCTCCACCACGTATGCTTATTGCCTTCCTGGAAAATAATCTTAATGAAGATGGTTCTATAAATATACCACAAGCTTTACAGCCTTACATGGGTGGTAAAGAAAAACTTATTCCTAATAAGTAATATATTATGAGCAGTTATAATTATTTTGCAAAAGTATATGATCGAATGATGGATAATATTCCATATGATGAATGGGAACAGTATATCCTTCAGTTGCTGTATAGAAATCACGTTAGTCCTGATGCCTGTATGACAGAAATAGGATGTGGTACAGGCATTATGACCGGACTATTAAAAGATGAAGGTTTTTCTATGACAGGTATAGATCTGTCAGAAGAAATGCTGGAAGTGGCAAAGACAAAAAGAGACGATATAGAGTATCTTCATATGGATATGAGAGAATTTCATATGTCAGAAAAACAGGATGTAATTATCAGTATATGTGACAGTATGAATTATCTGCTTACAAATGATGATCTATATAGAACGCTTAAGTCTGTTCGGGATAATCTGAAGGAAGGCGGTCTCTTGATATTTGATCTTAAGACACAGCATTTCTTCGAAACCGAACTGGATGGAGAAACTTTTAAAGAAGATTTAAAAGACTTTTCTTATGTCTGGAAGAACAAATATGATAAAGAAAAATGTATTCACTACTATCAGTTATTTTTTAAGTACAGATCATCTGAAGGAGTGAAACATGAGACAGAAGTTCATAGGCAACGTGTCTTTTTTGCAAATGATATAAAAGAGGCTGCCCAAAAAGCAGGATTTAAGAAAGCAAATGTTTATGATGCATTTACTTTTGATAAACCCAGAAAAAACAGTGATAGAATATACATCATAATGAGAAAATAATAAAACTAAAAGTGCCATTTAGTGAGTAGATAGCCCGGAATTACGACTATTATGAAGAACGCCCAGCTAATAAGAGTAAAGGTGCGAATAAATTTCATTCCTTTATCAGGATACTCACGCACATAGATTCTATAATTTATTACAGATGCCAGAGAACCTATGAGAGAACATAGTCCGGCAGTATCAGCACCATAGATAAGACCTGCAAAGTTCTTTGTAAATGGATATAGAACGATTGATGCAGGAACATTTGATATTATCTGACTAAGTCCTATTGACCACCAGTATTCATTTCCTGCCACAGCTTTTTCAAGTATAGTTCTGATAGACGGATTAGCAGCTATGGACGATGAAAATATAAAGAAGCATAGAAATGTTACTAAGAGGACATAATCAACCGACTTAAACAGCTTACGATTTACAAGTGTTATAAGAATAATTACTGTAAGTACAGATATTAACCAATAGTTTGTGCGGCTGACTATGGTGGCTAATATAACAACAAACAAGAACAAATATGTAAGTCTTTTCTTCTGATCTTCTTTCTTCCACTCTTTAATCAATTTATCCACAGAACAATTCACAGAACTATGAAAATCCTTACGGTACATAATAAGAACAAAGATTATTAGTAATACAGCGGATCCTACGGACAGAGGTAACATATGTAGCATAAAATGACCGATACTGTATCCGGACTGTTGATACAGGAATAGATTTTGCGGACTACCAAATGGCATAAGAAGAGAACCACGTATGGCAGCGATATTTTCCATTGATATAACCGGTAGAATACATTCTTCCCTGCCAACGCCACGAAAAATCTGAATAGTTAGTGGAACGAAGATGATAAGCGACACATCGTTTGTTACAAACATAGAAGAAAAGAATACTCCAAAGATAAGGAACAGCGATAGGGTAGCCATAGTTTTAAATCTGATACTAACCTTAATAAGAGGATTAAACAGATTCTCCTGTTTAAATCCTTCAAGGACTGTAAGCATCATAAATAAAGTTCCAAGCGTATGCCAGTCTATTTTTGAAAATAAAGACTTATCAGGTGGAGTAATAACAAGTGAAATAGCTGCTGCCAGAACAGAAACAATAAGCATAGGTTCTTTTTTAATTATTTTTACTAATTTTTCCATAGCCTCAATAATAAGAAATCTCCCAGAATACAATAGAACTTGCAGCAGCAACATTTAGCGAATCGACATTATTCTTCATAGGTATTTTTACTACATAATCACTATCTTTAATAATCTTATCAGAAAGTCCAAATCCTTCATTTCCCAGAATAATGGCAAGTTTTTCTTCCTGTTTCAGTCGTTCATCACGAATACTAATAGAATTGTCAGATAATGCCATGGCTGCTGTTTTATAACCGAGTTTGTGGAGAACAGATAAATAATCAAAGTCTTTATTCTTATTAGTTATTTTGGTCCATGGAATAGCGAATACAGTTCCAACACTGACTCTGGATGCTCTTCTGTAAAGAGGATCAGAAGAACTTCCGGTTAGAAGTATAGAGTCTATTCCGAGAGCTGCAGCACTACGGAACATAGCACCAACATTTGTAGGATTCTCTACATCATCAAATACTGCGATCCTCCTAAAGTCCCTGAGTAGCTCCTTAATATCCGGCAGCTCTTTTCTTTTCATAAGAGCCATTACACCACGAGTGATATTTACACCAGTCATGCCGGCAAGAGTTTCATAATCAGCCAGATATACCGGTATATGCATATTTTCTGTATCTGATAAATTATCAGTGATAAGTTTGCTGAAGTTTGTGCACATATCATCAGCCAGACTGTCAATCATAACAAATGATACAGGTTCATAGCCTGCGGAAATAGCCCTTTCTATTACCATAGGACTTTCCACTACAAAAAGCCCAAGTTCCGGTTCGTAGTAGTGTAGTAATTGATGCTCATTACAACTGAAATAAAGCTCAAATTCAGGAAATGGATTTGAACTGATGCTTTTTTGTATTCTTATATACTGAAAATCCATAAGCTATATCTCCCAAAGTATTCTTCGTTATCCACATCATTTTATATGAAATCATAAAGCCTTGCAATATTAGTACACCGACAAATAATTAGCTGAACCTTAGAAAAACGCAAGCCCTTGACCTAATGAGAATTTTAAAGTAAAATAGTGACGTTATATTTACAAGTCCTCGTAGCTCAGCAGGATAGAGCGACCGCCTCCTAAGCGGTAGGTCGGAGGTTCGAATCCCCTCGGGGACGAATAATTCGGGAATCCGGTCAGGATTCCCGTTTTTATATCATAACCTATTAGTTTGAAACCCACATCATTAGTATAATATAGGCAGCATATCTAAAGAATGAAGAGTATAGAGAAGAAGAACCTCATAGCGAAGATTATATTTACCGCATCGGTTTTTCTTTTTATGTTTATTTTCTATTCACGAATACATCCCCTGGTAATATATGATGCAGATGACTGGAAGTATATAACTTTTACGAGACATGCATATCCGGTATGGAAGGAATGGAATCCGACGAGAGTTCTTCCGGAACTGATGATGTCACTGGTTGCAGAGATAGGAACATTTCTTATTTATCCCTTTAATAAAGATTTTATCTGGGCAAATATATTTATAAACGCAATAGTAGTGAGTGCATTTATCACATTTTACATATATACATTTTACTCATTTGTTGAGAAAAAGTATGGAATGTCCAGAGGTACTAATATATTTGTTGCGACGCTTTTTCTTCTGATGCATTTCTGGATATTTCGTTATAAGAACAGAAATAACGAATATATGTTTAATGGGTTGGATCTTACATGTTTTTACTATTATATAATTCCCAATATGCTAAATGCTTCAATTGTTATGTGGCTTTCTGTAAAGGATATTCTTACTTTGGATAAGAAGACCATAATGAAACAGCCGGTAAGATATGGTTGTTACTTTGTGGTTATGTATCTTGCTATTGTTTCTAATCTGTATGCTAGTATTATTCTTGCAGGCTACACTGGTTGTATGTTTCTTCTGGAACTGGTATCAGCTTTAAAGAAAAAAGGTAATATAGCTGATATAATAAAGAGGAACAGCCTTAGAATCATACTTCTTGTATTTTGGCTTATCGTTCAGATATTTGAGATTAATGGAGGAAGGGCAGATGATATAAAGACTGAAGCATCCTTTATAAGTCTTGTAGGTACTCAGACAAAAGAATTCTTTAAACTGGGAGAAACCCTTAGTACATCATTTACATTTTTCTATATATCTGTTACGCTTATGATAATTGTTATACTGATAGAAGGATGTGTAAAGAAGACAAACAAGTATAAGGATGATGTTAAGGTGATGCTGAGTCTTCTCATAATAGCAATTGTAGTCCTTATATATCTGATAATGGTTTCCTCGCTGCATTATATAGGCAGTATCAAAAGACCTGATATACTTTTTGGATTTGTATTTTTCATATTTCTCATGATAATGGTAATGTTACTTGCACTTATGAGAGAGATAGATTTTATAAAGCTTATTCTTCCGCTAATTGTACTGATAGCATTTTTTGAGATAAATACGCCAAAGAGAACATTTAAGGAAACAAATATAAGAAATATTAATTATAAGAAATGTATTGCCATCGACAATGATATCATAGACCAGCTTGTTTCGGCAGAAGAGAATAATAAAAAAGATATAACAGTTTATGTTCCCAAATATAAAGCAAAATCAAACTGGCCGCTTAGCGTAAAGACTGGAGATCTGGCATCGAGAGCGCTTTATAAGCACGGAATAACTGTTCACAGGGTAAGGGTTGCAAAGACCAAACCTACAAAAAAGAAGAATAAGGAGTTTGGATTATAATATATGAATAATCTGATTATAGTAGCAATAGCTGTCATACCGGCACTAATAATGATGATCTTTATCTACTTGCAGGATAATCACGAAAAAGAGCCTATAGGACTGCTTCTGAAGATATTTGCTCTGGGTGTTCTGTCTGCAGTTCCATGTATGTTTTTTGAATGGATAGCTGATAAGATAATAAGTGTAACGTTCGGTGGAACTTTTCTTATCTATCACATGATTACAGCATTTTTCGGAGTTGCAATCATAGAAGAAGGCTTTAAGTTTCTTGCTGCATATATGTTTACGTGGCGTAATAAATATTTTAATTATAAATTCGATGGTGTTATTTATTGTCTTTTTGGATCTATGGGATTTGCAGCAATAGAGAATGTTCTTTATCTCTTCCGTGGATCGGCAAATGCAGTAATAAGTACGGGAATACAAAGAGGACTGCTTGCAGTTCCTGCTCATGCGATGTGTGCAATCTTCATGGGTTACTACTATGGAAATGCAAAGTATGCTAAGTCCTATGGTGACCGCTCGGGATGCAGAAAAAATATGATAACAGGTTTCTTAATTGCCTGTTCACTGCATGGATTCTATGATTTTTGCCTCATGACACAAAGAGCATTATTCTTCATGATATTCTGTGTATTTGTTGTTGCAGCGGATGTTCTAACAATTATTCGTATATTAAGAGCTAAGAAAGAAAATCTGAAAATGTATGAGGCTCCGGAATACAGACAATACTGGGCAGGACCGGCTGCCAATCCATATGTGCCATACGGTGGTTTTAATGCTCCGGTGTATGGAGGATACAGCTCGCCGTATATGGGAAATACGGGTGGAGCGCCATCGGGAAATGAACGATTTATGCCACCAAATGGAACAAACATAAATTATCAGCAGGCACCACAGGTTGTTGAAACACAAAGACAACAGCCAGAGGTAGTAATGAACAGATCTGTTCAGATACATTGCCCTGTATGTAATGAGATAAACAGTTTTCACGCATTTTACTGCAGAAGCTGTGGGGCTTCTCTTCATCAGATGGGGAAAAAATAAATATGCTTATAAATAAATGCTTTGGGTATTAAAGCTTGAAGTATTGATTTATAAATATTAAGTAATATAAGGGAGGTTAACTAATGAATTATCAAATTGAGGGAGGAACTCTTCCGGTAGTAATCATCAATCTTGATGCCGGTGAGAAAGTAGTAACTGAAGGTGGTGGAATGTCATGGATGTCACCAAATATGCAGATGGAAACATCTGGTGGTGGAATCGGAAAGATGTTCAGCCGTGCAGTATCAGGTGAGTCAGTATTCCAGAATATATATACGGCTCAGGGTGGACCAGGATTTATTGCCTGCGCATCAAGCTTTCCTGGATCAATCAGAGCTTTTGAGATAAGTCCTGGAAATAATATGGTATTCCAGAAATCAGCTTTTCTTGCTTCTGTTGGAAATATAGAGCTTTCTATACATTTTAAGAAGAAGCTCGGCGCTGGATTCTTTGGTGGAGAAGGCTTTATTATGCAGAAGGTATCCGGTCAGGGCGTTGCTTTCGCAGAGTTTGATGGTCATGTTATAGAGTATGATCTTCAGCCGGGACAGCAGCTTGTTCTTGATACAGGACATCTTGCAGCTATGACAGAATCATGTCAGATGGATATAGTTACAGTTAAAGGTCTCAAGAATATCGCATTTGGTGGAGAAGGACTTTTCAATACTGTAGTTACAGGACCTGGTCATGTATGGGTACAGACAATGCCAGCATCAAGTCTTGCCGGAGCTATTCAGCCATATGTTGTAACGGGTAGTTAATTAATTGCTGAAATTTTATAAATCAAATAGTAAAACGGCGTATCAGTGATGATGCGCCGTTATGCTTTTCCTGCAAGCAGGAACGTATGTTGACTTTATGACACTTATGTCATTATATAGAGATAGTTACTTCATCTCCGGGAGCTATGTCATGTATTCTGTCGAAGTAGATAAGTATACTACCTACAGGGATTTTCCTTCCGCTTACATCAAGACCGTGTCGGTCATTACCATACAGATATAATTCATTATCAGGAGACTGATATAATTGAATTACATAGTCCGATACAAAGTTACCTGTATTTTTGATATGAATAGTACATTTATTCTCATCAGAAAATGCCATGTTGCAATTAAAATCAGAAAAAGTAAGTCCATAGCCGAATCTGTATAATGGTTCATCAATCATATAGATATAGGTGACTTTATTTTTCTCTATATCGTAGTCTTCTATATCCGGAAGCTGAGAATCATCTCTGTACCATGTCTGAGGAAGCCTACCTGAAGGACTTATTCTGCCAAGTATTATATCTGCCAGTCCATTTCCAAGTTCCTCACTTCCAAATGCAGTCCATAAAATGCTTCTTATCTCAGGAGAATTATCTTCTTCAACAACTGCGACGGGAGCATTTGCCATAATGATAAGTGATATATTCGTAAATGTTTTTCTAAGCTCTCTTAAAGCATATCGCTGGAATACCGGAAGCTCTATAGAGTCTCTGTCACGTTCCTCTTTACAGTTAACGATAGGATGAAGACCAAAGCAGGCAATTATATCTGTATCAGAACCAAGAGAGTTATCTTTTATAGCATCATGAATCAGTTCGGATATGTCCTTAACAGTTTCAAAGGTAAGTGCCATACTTCCATCATGATTTTTTATTCCGGTGATTCGGTTATCTGTCCAGAATTCAGAAACAGTATCTTCAGTAAAATGTATTATATCGCCACTACTATCTATCAGTTGAAATGCCTCATTTGCAAACCAGCTGAAGGACTCGTCTGCATTTGCATAAAGCGTATAATCATTTTCTGATTTCTCATAGATAACGACCTTATGTTCAGGAGGTATCGATGTGAGAAGCTTTCCTGTAGACATGGAGCGAATAGTAACGCGGCAGTCATCCCAAAGCATTAGCTCAAAAGTATCAGCATTATCTATATCTGTTCCATATAAAGCACTGTCCTTTATTCCGGCATAAACAGGATTAGAAGTTGAAGAATCACTTAGTCTGATTCTGACCTGAGGGATGAGATGACAGTCTTTTACATTTAGTCCTTCTTTAAGAGTAGTCTTCCTGCTTGGAACACCACTGTACCAGTCTAAAGGAAGGCTGTCGGTGAAAGGTCCGAATGCAAATGCCTTATCAGCTGATTCAAGAGGAAGCATACCATCATTTTTAAGAAGAACAGATGACTTGGCGGCCGCTTCTCGCGAGAGCTGTCGTGACTCTTCAGTATCTACTCTTGAGATGTTATATTCACTCTTAGGGAAAGCCTTCGAGCTTCCATCTGTATTCAGATCGTTCTTCATAAGTCCAAGCATCGAATAAACTGTGAGCTTATTTGTAAGTGCTTCGTCTATATCAGATTCTTTTATGATACCTTTATCCAGAGCTTCCAGCATAGCAGGTTTTTCAAACTCTATATCTTCAAGGAAGCCGTCTATTCCAGCATCCAGAGCCTTACGAAGTGCATCGATAGGGGAATCAGCACTATGATGTTTCTCGACAGTATGCTGGATGGAAATTGCATCGGACACTATAAAAGGAACATCCTTTTTTATGATATCTTTTACCTCTGGATTAAATGCGGCAGAGGTTCCATTTATCTTATTATAGGAGGTCATGACTGATGCAGGATGAGCATACTCTATTATCTCTTTGAATACTCTGAAATAATAATCCTTGATCAGGTGTTCAGGAATACGGCTGTCAGAGGAATATCTTTCATTTTCGTAGTTGTTGGCATAGAAGTGTTTAAGTGTAGCGCCGCAGCGGATGAAGGTTTTGTCATCACCAGCCATACCAAGTATATATTCGCCAGCCATCCTTGAGGTAAGATGAGGATCCTCGCCATAGCCTTCTTCATTTCTTCCCCATCTGGGATCACGCTCCATATCAACAGTTGGAGCAAAGGCACAAAGTCCATTATGCATAAATTCATTTACTAGACTTCGCGTTTCTGTTCCAACAACTTCTCCGATACGATGCATCATATCTTTATCAAAGGATGCTGCCATCCCTATAGGATTAGGAAAAACAGTAGTGCTTACCGGCGGTCCAAAATCGAAGGGCTGGTCATGCCTTGCCTGTACTCCATGGGCAGCTTCTCCGAAAAAATCTATAAATGGAACTTCAAGACCTAATTTTTCTTCAAAGGTTCCGTAGAGGATTTTTATTTTATCCTCAAGACTTAGTCCAGCCAGATACTGTCTGGCTTTATTTCTGTGGAAGGCAAGGTCTCTGTAACTATCTGACGTGGTTTTATCTGACATATTACGTTTATTATTTTTTACATTATACATATTTGAATCCGCGTCCTTTACAGCTTGAGTTATGTCAAAGCTTTCATCCAGTACGGAAATGGAGTAGCCACAACTGGTAGAAACTATGTAGGGTTTATCTGATGATTTGTTATAACTATCCAGGTAAGCATAAATATGCTGAATAATTTTTTCAGGATCATGCTCACCAAAGATAACCGAGAAAAGTTCATCGCCACCGAATCGGGCAGAAAGTCCGTTTTCCGGAGTGGCATCTGAAAGAGCCTTTGCAGTTACAGCGATTGCATTATCTCCTTCTGCGTGACCAAAGGTATCATTGATATATTTAAGTCCATCCAGGTCGGACATAATAACAGTAACTTTTATATTTTTATATTCCGGATATTTTAGTCTGTTTTGGAAATGCTTCATGAAGCCGACACGGTTATATAGTCCGGTCAGTGGATCATGGCGATACATTTTATCCATCTTTTCGAGAAGCACTCTCTGATACTGAAGATTTATATATCCACCTATTCCAATACTGATAGCATTCGTGGCATTTAGAGTATTAGAGTAATTCGAAATGTAGTAGTTCCTGAAGTAGTAGCATACAAAACCAAAAGGGACATTCATATAATCAAGAGAATTGAAGATAAGCGGATAACCGCTATCAAGCAGTTCAATCACTCGATCTTTATAGTTCGGACAAAATATATGCTCGGCTAAATCTGCGTCGTCAGTACTATCGTCAGATATATGGAAAGTATCTATCTTGTAATTATCCGGATGATCGGAGTCATATATCATAATCAGTTCTTTTGGTCTTTTATTAGTTTCAGAGTCAGTGAAATAGTTGACTTCAGGATTCAGACAGTTTCTATCTATAATACAGAGGATATTATCAGTTTTATAACATTCCAGATGAGATACCAGTTCTCCCGGAGATTCACTGATCTGCATAGAGGTGGTAAGCTGCTGAAGCACCCGGTTATCATCATTATGTCTGGAGAAACTTTCATTAAACCAGTCGCGCAGCATCTGAGACTGCAGCATGTAACTATCACATCCGCATGATTCATTTGATATAAATGTTGGTTCTATGAAATGAGTATACGATTTATGATCTTCAATGGTCTTAAGAGTTATTTCAGCTGTTGCTTCGGCAAGAAGAATGATGTCACAGAAGGCAGAAGTAATCTTAGGAGTAGTAAAGAAGATTTCATCATAGCCGTCGAAACCAGTAACTATAATGTCATCGGGGACTTTGTATCCCGCTTCAGTAAGCATTTCTGACACAGTAATAGCCATATTATCATTTGCACAGATAATAGCTTCAGGAAGACTTCCTCTGTCGAGAAGCTTCTGCATGGCAAT